>PDYJ01000773.1_pt1 | contig 120980 bp, 121 predicted proteins | sample 1430841 | NCBI WGS metagenome assembly PDYJ01 (sample SAMN07237672, study PRJNA390542) | Gut metagenome, whole genome shotgun sequencing project. | isolation source: fecal pellets | host: Mus musculus | place: USA: New York, NY | collected 2016-10
AAACATCGGGGCATGACCTCCACGAAGCGGTTGTAGGAGAATGTCTGCGGAAACAGATGCTTCCAGTGAATGCGCACACATCCCAGATAATAGTGCTTGAAGTTTCGGTACGAATTGAAGTGGAAACAGATCAGAATCGTGATGACCTCGGCATCCGACATCATGCGCTTCTTTTTCCGTTTTGGAGTGTCAGTTGTGGACGGAAGTGCATTTTTTGCCATCTCACCATCAAATTCCTTGCAGAAATCATCTGCAATACAAAAAATTTCAGTAACTTTTACTTTCGGTAATCATGATACAGTATTTATTGTTTGTTCCTCTAAATTACTAAATATCAGTGATATTACCAAAAGAATCGACAGCTTTTTCAAGCTGCCGATTCAACTTTTTTATGGTGTTCCTTATCCCGAACTCGCGTTATTACAATACGCTCATATTGTATTGTCTGAATATGAAAATGGGATCCGACTTTCGCCAGACCCCATTTTATTTTTTAATTATAGTTTGGGATGGCACATCCCAAAAATTGGAACTCTGGCACGATACCTTGAAAATGGTTCTGCAACCATTGACTCCTTATTGCCATTAGATTTAGCTTCAGCAACAGAGACATTTTGTGAATCCTTTTCCTGCTTGTTTTCCTCGCCGTTCTGTTCCTCTTTATTTGGTGTGAGTTCAGCGGTAATCCTGCGATCAAGGGCTGCAAGTTCGGATTTTAAACCTTTCAGTTCTTCCTCCTTGCCCCACGGCTTGGCGACGATAGCTTCGAACTGGGGAACGTCGGCTTTGAGTCTGGCGGTGCGTTCCTCATACTGCTCGATGATGCCGGGTATCTTCTCCAATGCGTTGACGAAGTTCATACAGGCGGCATGGGTGTCGGACATGCTATGAAGCCGTTGTTGAACTTGTATTTGTAGTTGCCTTCGACCACAAAGCGGTTCTGAACGGTCTCCTTGCCGTCAACAAAATTACGCTCGGAGATAATGCTGATGGGGAAGCCATAGATTTCTCCGATACGCTTGTACTGTCCGTGGGTGTCGGTTTTCATCCAGACCTTGAAGGTGGATACCCATGTTCTGCTCGTCACGGAGGTTGCAAGTGTCGATAGTGAGATTGTTGACGGGGTTGCCGTCTTTATCTCGCTGGACAACCGACGCATATCGGGCTGCATCCTCCTTCATACGACTTATTGCCGCCTCGTTGTTGGCAATGTCGTGGCTGATGGTCTGGAGCCTAAACTTGGAATCGGAGATACCCTTGTTGTGGGCTTTGCGTTCAGACTCCAGTGCCGCTATCCGCTTTTCAAGTTTAGCCTTTTCGAGAAGGTCGGTGTTGCCGCTGAGAATAGCCATATATTCCGAGAAGTTCATGCCGTTCTGCTCGTCCATCGCGCCCTCGTCGATTGTTCTTGTTCCAAGCGCGCCACGTTTGAGCTGGCTGATGAATGTTGCCTTGCAGTGAAGAAGGTTGAACTTGTAGGAGTCCAGAGTTTTCTCCACGGCATATATCAGAATGTCAACATTATTCCCTGCGTACAGTTTTGCGACATCGTTGCCGTGTCGCTGACCTCTGCCGTCTCTTTGTTCAAGGTCTTTCGGCACCCAAGGTATATCAAGATGGTGAATACAGACAACCCGCTTTTGAGCGTTTACTCCCGTACCAAGCGTCTGTGTCGAACCGAAAAGCACGCGTACATCGCCATCGTTCATCGCCTGAAACAGTGTTTTCCGGCTACGGTCGGTCTTACATTCCTGAATAAAACGAATCTCATGTGCCGGGATACCGTAATCCTCTATCAGCTTTCGTTTGATTTCGGAATAGACATTCCATTCCCCGGGCTTGTATGTTGACAAATCACTGAATACAAACTGTGTGCCTTTATGTTCATCATACTTCCGATAATATTCCGCTATCATCCGGGCGCAGTGGCTGGCCTTGTTGCCGGGATCATCGTCATACGAAGGGTCTATAAGACGCATATCCATTGACATTTTGCGGGCATAGTCTGTGGCAATAAGCATCTTCGCCTTTTCTTCGGTCTGTGACAGCGGTTCTCGCCCCAGTATGGTGGCATCGCCACTCTCGGCAAATTTCATCAGTTTCTCGATGAAGTCCTCCTGTTGCGGCGTCGGAGGAATATTATGCAGTATCTCGTTCTTTGCAGGACGGTCAACGCCTACATCCTCCGCCGTGCGGTAATCCGTTATCTCGTTGTAGAATGCCGCAAGCTCCGGCACTTTGATAAAGTAACGGAACGCTCTTTCTGCACAATTCTATTGGTGACATTAAACTCGAAGTCGGTTGTTTTCTTTGCGAAAATCGCCAGCCAAGCGTCGATGCACCGTATATCCTGCCTTTCAAGCTCTTTCGGGCGTAGATACTTGAACAGCAGGTACAATTCGGTGAGCGAGTTGCTGATTGTCGTACCGCTGAGAAAAGTAGCACCGAGGTCTTTGCCCGTCCGCTCCTGAATGGTGCGTATGGCGTAGAGAAGATTCAGCGCACGCTGTGAGCCTTCCGAGTTGCCTAATCCCGCCACACGGTCGTGTCGGGTATTGAACATCAGGTTCTTGAACTGGTGCGACTCGTCCACAAAAATGTGGTCGATACCCATCTGCTTGAAGTCAACGACAGCATCCTTGTTCTGATCCATCTGGTACTGAATGGTCGCAATCTTGGCGGTCAGGTTTTCCTTACGCTTGATTAAGCCTTTGAGCATACCACGACTAACATCGTGGCCCTGCTGTTTCAGCACTTCAAGATTCTCCTCAACCGTATCAAGCTCCGCCTGAAGAATCTGTTGCTGCATCTCCGGCGACTGCGGGATTTTCCGAACTGGTCGTGCGACATTATCACGCAGTCATAATCGTTGTTCTTGATCTGATTGAAGAAATTTACGCGGTTGTCAGCCTTGAAACTCTTTTCATCGGCAAACAGTATCCGGGCATTGGGATAGGCACTCTGATATGTCATGGCAATCTCGGCGACGTTGGCTTTCAAGCCGATAATCATCGGTTTGTGAGCCAGCCCAAGACGTTTCATTTCATGCGCTGCTATACACATTATCAGTGTTTTACCTGTCCCCACCTCGTGATCGCACACTCCGCCTCCGTTCTGTTTCAGCATCCATATACAGTCTTTTTGCGACTGGTAAATGGAGTGGATTCCATACCTGTCACCCAATAATTTCATATTCAGCTCAGGGAATGTCTGTGTCATACTGAGGGCGCACGAAACAGTTGAACTTGTCATTGTAGAGGTCAACGAGTTTTTCCTTGAACTCCGGCGACTGGGCTTCGAGCCATTCGCTGAATCCGTTTCGGATTTCGTCAATCTTGGTATTGGCGAGTTGGATAGCCTCGTTATCCGGCACTTTTGATGTCGTTGCCGTTTTCATCTTTACCTGCCGACTTTTTGATGTCGGGTACGGTATTGTGGAGTGCGTGTTTCAACAGGCTCATTCCATCGTATGTGCGGTAATAGCCTCTGACACAGAACTCCTCCCAGATGGTCATGTTCTTTCTTGATGCCTCCGCCGAGTATTCATCCATAGATGAAGAATAGGCAATCTTCACATCGGTGTGGAATAGATATGACATATAAGCGGAGTAGATACCCGTTGGAATCCATCGCTCACCGAAGTTGAAATCCAGTTCATCGAACTCGATGCGGCGGGGCCGTGCTTCCTCCAACGCATTGAGCGAATCTTTCGACAATGCTATGAAAGGTTCTACACCGTCATATCCGGGAAAGTCCTTTATCCGTTCTTCCTCATGGTCAATCCATGCCCTGACATTATCGGCTTTTGCCACTACATTTCCAGCAATGAAACGGTTTGACCTCATAGCTGCTGACAAGCGGATTATAATATATGTGTCCTTCAAGGTTATCTACCAATGAATCCTCATCCATATCCACAAGCGATGACATATATCAAGGTTGACGACACCATATTTATTAAGTGATGCAGTCAGTGCCTCCAGCGGTGTATCCACCGAAGTAACCTCGTCAACCGCGAATGGATGGTCGAAAATGTCAGCCTTGACAAACCGACCATTCTCGCCCCGCTCCAATGCCAGTGCGTCCCTGCCGTTGGCATCCATGAGGATAATTTTACATTTTTTTCTCATTTAGGTTGCCGTATTTCTCCACAAACTCATCATAATACTGATTGAGGTGTTCGCGCAGATGTTCTGACGGTTCATGGGTCTCAGCCTCATAGTTATAAAGCTGCTGATAAGTTTCCGACAGAGTGACATAGAGCATGGCGCGTTTCGCCTGTTCCGGCTTCAATTCCAATGGATTGAATGTAGCACCATTCTTGCGGACTTCCGAGAGGAAGCCCACAAGACCGTCCTGCACCACCATACTGCCGTTGTGGTGGAAGAACTGAAATCCTCCGAGAAAGGACGGGGTGACATATCCACCTCGGCCTTCTCCGGCTTTTTCGCCTCCACTATTGGCTGTCTGCTGGGAATGAAGTAGCCTTCGGTTTTCTCGATTACAGTGCCACCCTCGACGATAGTTTCGGATTTATAATCCTTATCGGCTTCTTTTTCAGCCGCCTGACGCTCACGTTCCGCAAGCTGGGCGTATGCGATTGACATCATCGCTTCGTAGAATCCGTTGATAGGCGGATTATCGTCCCAGTTCAGAGAACCGTAAAATTCCAGCTCCTTGTCAGTGAGCGGTCGGAATTTGTTTATGGGTAACGGTTTGGCATCAGCCCACGGTTTCGGCTTTTCGACCGGCTTTTCCTCCTTCTCTTTCTTTGGCACGGCGGGACGCTGGTGTTTTGGCGCGTCCCTCGGCTCCAGTTCTCCGAAAAGGTTATAGGCAAACAGATGCGGGTCGGGATTGTCGGAGTAATCCGGGCCGCCGTCGGTTTCTATTTCCTTCGCCTTCCGGAATGGGTGTAGATGGCACACTCTCGGATTGCTCAACCTTCTGTATTTCGGCATTGGGCGTAACAATCTCTACGACCTTTTGCTTGGCGGTCTTTGTCAGCTTCGGGTCTTCGAGCTGCTCACAGATAGCCACACGTTGCCCGGCTCTTACGAGCTTACGCAGGTATGCGTCGAGCGCGTGATGTGGAAATCCGGCAAGCCCTATATTTGTCACTGCCGTTGGCTCTGCGGGTGAGTGTAATACCTAAAATCTCCGACGCTTTTACCGCATCCTCGCCAAAAATCTCATAGAAATCGCCCACTCTAAACAGCAGTACAGCATCGGGATGTTTCTTTTTCATCTCCTGATACTGTTGCATCAGAGGCGTATTGGTGAGGCTCGACTTCCTTTCCACTTTCGGAGCTTTCTCCTTTACCTCCTGTTTAGGCGTAGGAGTTGGAGCAACCGGGTCAGGCGTAGGCGGCTTGATACCGTTGGAATTATACAATTCCAGATTCAGGTGCAGGTGCAACGACTCGTCAAGTGCCTTTCGCAAATCCTCGGCTATGCCGTTGATACCACCGTCATGGTGGTACACGATAGCCGGTTTGCCATATTGGTCAGTACCAACCTTTGCATCGGTACAGATTACATTCTGCGGAAAAGCCTGAAAGAACTTGTTGCCCGGAACTTTCGTACCTCGGTCAACAACCGACTGGATGAAAAATTCCTCATCAGCCGACAATGACTTCTTCCCTGTGTGCTTCTGGAAAATAATCAGGTCAGAGCCAACATCAGTTCCGGCGTTTTCGCTGAAAGTATTGTTGGGCAAACGCAGAGCTGCCACAAGGTCAGCCTGTTTCACAAGTTCCATTCTTATAAAGGGCGAAGCCGCGTTCATCACACCCTGCGATGTGATAAAGGCAATCAGACCTCCCTCTCTCACTTGGTCGAGACCTTTGAGAAAGAAGTAATTGTGCAACGACTTCGCCGCCTGACGGTAGCCAATTTCCTTGCTCGTTGCATATTTAGGATCTGCAACCGCGAAATCACCGAAAGGAACATTTGAGGCCGCTACATCGAAATAACCGTCGAAATCGGGGTCGATACGCTCAAAGCCTTCAATATTCACAGTAGTGGACGGATGCAGAGCCTGTAAGATTTTACCTGTCAGCAAATCTTTCTCAAACGATAGGCACTCCGCGCCGGGGTAAATCCGTAGAAATGAATCAATGAAAGCACTTGACCGGCCGACGGCTCCAGAAACTTTTTAACTTCGACACCCTGATATTTCAGTGCATCAGCGAGAGCATTTACAATGCGGTCGTCGGTATAGAAAGCCGTCAGCGTTGACGCTTTCAGCGACTCCATATAGCGGTTAAACTCCTTGTCGTCATGCGAATAGTCGTGGATAAGGCGACGCAGTTCAACCGTAGGTGCGAACAATTCAATATCCGACTTGCTCCACTTGGCTGCATCCGCCAACTCATTGGCATCATTGAGGATACACTTCAACCCGCCGAACCCGGCATACTTGTGCAGTATCTCCCGCTCTTCGGGAGTCTGCGCTGTGCGTCCGGCACACCGAGCTTCAGGACAAGCCTGATAGCTCAATGTTGTCGCGCATGGTCTGTAATCGGTTAAAGGCCATATTCGTCGAAATATTCGGCAATCCGACCGGAGATTACCAGCTTTAGAATCACACCTTCGTTGGTGTTGAGATATTCTTCGCTCAGTTCCACATCTTTGAACTCCTGCTGCAATTCTTCCAGTAGCGTATAAGTCCAGAACTCGATGGAACGTTCATCAAGAGAAATATGATCCAAAATTCGTCTGCAAGTATGCCGCTTACAAAATCGTATGGCGAAATCTCAAAGCCATCAAGCAGACGGCAATGGCTTTCTCGGAGGATATATAGACTTCATCCCGGCCAGCCTTGATTCCACATAAATGTTAGCCGCAGCTTCGGCGCGTGCGGCAATAAGCAGGTCATCATCGGCTTCGGGAAATGATGCACCGTCAGGTAACGGCGCAGATACAGATTATAATAGTCGAGGTCGTAGCCTCGGCCATCATTCTTTCTTTTCATAAAAAGGTTGGGGGAAATTATAGGGCGTGAATCCTTTCACACTGCAAAGAAAACCATAATGAAAGAGGCATTCATCATTTCCGGGGACTATGGTACTCGGTAGCCTCGCAATGCCTCAATGTGACACGACAAGCGACATTTTCCATTCAATCCCTGTTCCGACATACTTTTGAAGTACATAAATCGCCTGTCTTTCAAATAATTATAAAAGGTTAGTACCCCAAAATTTGCACTTTAACAATTTTATAAGACTGATTATCAGTGAGATAAATTTACGAGAGGGCTGCTTTGGGGTACTCTCCCAACGGGGGGATACAGGCTCTGTAATTTTGCATCGTAATCGAAAACGAAACGCAAAATGAAAAAAACTGAAATTGACTATAACGACGTGGAAACATTCCCGAAGTTCGCCAAGGCCGCGATAAGAATCATGCTTGAGATGCTCAGGTGCATGATGAAGAAGAAAGAGCCTCCCATACTCTCAATCAACGGCCGCATGATTTATCTCACCGAGCATGTGATGAAGCTATTCGGCTTCAGCGTGAGAAAAATCCGACAACTAAGGGCTGACGATGAAATCGAGTATATGATCAGCAAGGACGGCTCAGTGGTATTCCACTACGAGCATCAGGTGCAGGAATATATCGACCGTACATTTGTCAGTTCACGCAGCCCGGAAGGAATGGAGCGTAGAAAACTCCGCAATGAAAGATTCAATAACCTCGGCACCAGCTAAGGTGCCATAAAATCCCCCTATATAAGTTTATGGAAAATATCCAGGAACAGGAAGTGCTGATTGCCCGCAACAACGAGACGGGACAGGTAGGCGCAGTCGTCGGTCAGAACCCCGACGGCACCCCGAAGATGGCAGACGCCAAGACTGCCAAGTTGAGCGATCTCGTTAAGTTCAACAAAAACCAGAACCCCATCGAGGCGTTCATCTCCAATTTCATCCGTCAGGCGCAGAATCCATCGCTGTTCGGCTTCTTCAAACTCCCTGCCGACCGCTATGACGCTATCGCTCCGGCAATGGCAGACCTAATCCAAGACCCGGCGTCAAACGGCGAGATGCTCAAGCCTTACGAGGTTGAGGTGAAGCCTGTGGCTCAGACACAAGAACAGACTCCGGCACAGGAACAGACCACGACGGAAGTACAGCAGGAACCGGAAGCAGAGCCTAAGCCTGAACAGGAAAGTGTGCAGGCCAGTCAGGAAGTGACAACCACCGCAGCCAAGGCGACTCCCGTTGACCCCAACAGGATTGACTGGGCCACCATCGAACAGCAGTGGGGCGTTAAGCGAGAGACACTCGAACAGTCCGGCGCGCTACAGTCGATGCTCTACAATCACAAGTCGCCCCAGCTTTTTACCGTCACCCCACAGTTCGGAGATGAGAAATTCACTCTTGATGCCCGACTTTCCTTCAAGGAGCAACCCGACGGAAGTTTTACACTTGCGCCACACTTCATCAAGAACGAGCCCAAACTTGATGTTCCCTTCCGTGGCTACGAGTTCTCGAAAGAAGATAAGGAGCAGCTTCTCAAAACCGGCAACCTCGGCAAAGTTGTGGAACTTGCCGACCCCATGACAGGGGAGATGAAGAAATGTCTGGTCAGCGTTGACCGTCTTACCAACGAAATCGAGGCCATGCCTGTGGATAAAATCTTTATAAAGAACCACATCGGCAAGACCGAGCTTTCGATGAAAGAGATAGGTATCCTGAAAGACGGCGGCGTGGTACATGGTAAGGAAATCGAGCTGAACAACGGACGCAAGTTTACCAGCGACCTCCAGTATAATGCCGACAAGTGTGATGTCGAGTTCGTCCGCACGCAGTCGCTCAAACAGGAGCAGTCCGGAGAGACACAACAACGTAATACATGGGTTGATTCTGATGGCAACCCCAAACGTATTACCAAGTGGGGTTCTACACATTTCACAGAACAGCAGATTGCCGACTATATGGCTGGTAAAAAGATCGAGATGGTAAATGTCACTGACAAGCAGGGTCAGCCCTGCACGGTATTTCTACAGTTCAACAAGGAGAAACAGCGTCCGGTCACTGAATATCACTATGCCGACAACAAGAATGTTGTCGGTGTGGCCGAGGAGAGCAAGACCCAGTATGCCGTGAACAATCAAGGGAAGACCAACGAGGCTACGAAAAACATCACAGACCCGCTCCAGAAGGGTCAGACGGCTCCCAAGAACGAACAGCAGCAAGAGCAGCAGCTCAGACTGAAGGGACCGAAATTATAATCCCCGACTGACATAATACCTGCCATTCTCTAATGGCTGTCCTCTTCACCGACATGGGGAGGCAGACTCTCCCCATGTCTTTCCGAAATCTCTTTTAATAATTCAAATTAGTAATAATCAATAAAATAAATAATATTATGAATCTCGTAATCGCACACTCCGCTCAAATCGCCTTCGCTGTATCCCGTGCCCTCAACTGCACAGACCGTACCGAAAACGGCGACTACACCAACGACACCGGCAGCATCGTCATCACCTCCGTCGAGTCCAGTCTCGTCGAGCCGGCTCCGTTTCAGTATTACGCCGGCGGCAGCGACTTCATCAAGACGCTCCCTTTTATCCCCAAGAGATACCTGTACGGTATCCGTGCTGACAATGTGGGAGGTAAATTCAAGGTCAGCGACGAGGACAAAAGCACGGTCGTCAGGCTTCAGGCTCTTGTCGAGCAGGCCGCAGAGGTCATCTTCGCCTCAAACAACGGAAGTGAGGCTCAGGCTCTATTCGCTATTCTATGTCAGGCAGCAAAAGCCGGACGCCGTATCAGCCGTATGTGGCTGACCACACTGAGCAACCGGGCGATAACCTATGCCTACCGTAACCGCGAGTCAGGCCGCAACATCACACGTATAGCCCGCTCCGGTTTCGTTCACCACGGAATGAACTTTCTGTTCCGTGCCAATGTGGAACAGGCTTTCGCCCAGATGTATGGCAAGCAGTCGTTCCCGATGGAGCGTATGGACATCGCCGCGCTCTGGCTCCTTTGCAACAGCTACGACAACATGAAAGTCAAGCTCCCAAAGAAGACCCGCTATGGCGTCGGCATCACCGGAAATTGGAATGGGAAATCTGTCCAGTTGGCACCGGCTGAACTCTGGACAAAGAAATCAGAGGCTCAGAGCTTGTATGACAAGTTCATGAAACTTAATGGCAAAACTGTCATGGCTGAGGTCGTGGAGGTCAACCCGAAGGTGGAGTGGCGACACGAGTTGCTCAACATGGTTACCCTTCAGGAGGTGGCTATCGAGGAACTGGGATTCCTGCCCGCCCGAACAATGGCGGCCGCAGACCTTCTTTTCGAGAAAGGGCTTATATCTTCACCCCGCACCTCGGTCTCCTCGCTGCCTCATCATCTGAAACGTCACATTGAACGTCGCTTCCCGGAGGCAAAGGCGTTTCCGTTCTGCCCCGAAGAGCAGATACCTTATTGCCACGGAATCATCACCACCGAGCGTACACCTCTTTTTCTCAGCGACGACGAGCAGCGTGTGTATGAACTCATCAACATCCGTACAGAAATGGCTTTTGACTCAGCAAGATGTATAGAGGTGGGAATCGCGGCAAATATCGAAGGTGTCGGTCTTTTTGGCACAGCCGAACTGCCCGATGATGCGGAATGTGTAACGGGTAATATAGAATTTACAATCTCAGGTGTGAGCATCTACTCGTTCTCGGAGCACTCACCCGAAACCCTGACCGCCGCAACATTTCTGCACGACCTCAATGAACTGGTCAACACAGGTGGTGATACACCCTCGCTTCTTCCCGTGAGCAGCTACCGCGACTGCGGAGCCTGCCTCCAGCGTCTCATCGACAACGGATTCGTAAAATATCTGCTTGGCGACATTGAACCGACGGAGAAGGCGCGTGTGCTTCTTTCGCACGCCGGCCACCTCGAACTCGCCGACATCGGCAAGTACATCACCCAGATAGACGAGGCTGACGCGCTCGCGGAGAACCGCAAACCCACAAAGCCTGTAATGAGGGATTATGAGAACTGGCTTCATCCCCTTATTCTCTCGCTCATCACCGACAAGAAATCCTTTGCCAGCAAGGTTTCGGGCTACACCTGCCCGAAATGCGGCAACCACGGGCTGACCGTGTTCCCGGCTACAATAGCCTGTGAATGTTGCGGATTCTCAATCCCGCGCCACTTCCACGGCTACGACCTGACCGACAAGGACATCGAGCAGCTTGTACGATACAAATACACATCGCCCATCTACGGCTTCATCGACCGCAAAGGCCGCAAGTTCTGCGAATCGTTGGTAATCGACAACCGTTTCGGCGTGACATTCTCCGCCAAAGCCGCCAAGATATACGGATGAGAACAGTAGAGATTGATGAGGATATTCTGGAATCAATGTTCGAGCAGGTGGAATATCTTCATTCTTTAGTCAGGACAATTTCAAGACTCCTCGTCTCAAAGAAACCGGATGAACTCATTACAACCAATGAAGCCGCTGCAATATTACGAATGAGCACACGTCATCTAAATAATCTCAAGGCGGCTGGAAAGATTCCTTTCATACAGATCGATGGCAGGGTGATGTATCTCGCAAACGATATTGCGAAATATATAATCATGCAGAAGGCTAAATTATGATTGATATTGTATTTACCAAACGTAATGAAAGGGTGAGAATGTTTTTCAGCCGTTGCAAGGAACTTAAAGACGCTCTGAATCATATCTGCGAGAACTGTCGTCCGATTCTTAATAACGATGCTTTTCTCACGGACGCGGAGCTGGCGCAACGGCTCAGAGTAAGCAGACGCACTCTTCACGATTACCGGAATAGTGGTATATTGCCTTACTATGAAATAGGCGGCAAGTACCTCTATTCTGAAAAAGATGTAGATAATCTCTTGATGAGCAATTATCGTAATGTAATTTACAATCCTTGAATATGACAGAGGCAAGAATCCTTAACCGGACTCTTGCCTCTGTTGTCGTTTGGTGGTTACTGTTTTATCTTCCGTTCCCGTTTCTTTTTGGAGAAGAGGTCTCCGGCCATAACCTCACGGATATTCTGCATATCCTCCATGATTGAGGAATCGAGTACCCGGGCGTAGTGCTGGGTCATCTTGATGCTTGTGTGTCCGAGCATCTTCGAGACATTCTCGATACGTACTCCCTGTGACAGGCATACTGTCGCATAGGTGTGGCGGGCAACGTGAGTGGTCAGCACCTTGTCTATCTCGCAGATGTTTCCTATCTCTTTCAGGTAGCGGTTCATTACCTGATTGCAGGGTACTGGCAGAAGTGTTCCTTTTTCAGCCGCCTTCTGGTTGTCCTCATATTTTTTGAGTATTGCTTTGGGGATGTCAAGCAACGGTATGTTCTGGACAATATCCGTTTTCTGACGTGGCTTGCGAATCCACATGTTGCCGTCGTTGTCCTCGACAACGTGTTCTCTTTTCAGATTGGAGATGTCGATAAACGCCAGCCCGGTGAAAGCGGCCATTACAAACATATCTCTGACCACATCAAGTACACCGTCAAAGTGTCTCCTATATATTATATGGAGTTCATCGAGGGTGAGGAATGTGGGATTTGTCTGTACTGTTCTGACCTTTATTCCGGCAAACGGATCTTTGGTAATCCAATCGTTTGCAAGAGCCCGGTTAGTGATTTTCTTCAGACCTTTCATATATCTGGCCACTGTGTTCTGCTGCTGGTTGCGGTCTATTTTGAGATACATCTCAAACCCATGTACGAAATCGCGGTCAAGACTTGTCAGGGGCAGGTCATCGACTTCATATTTCTTCTTGATGTAACGCTGTAGCAGTCGGGTAATGGTCTCGTATTTCTTGATGGTGCCAAGCTCGAAATCGCGCCCCATCAACGCACGACATTCCTGATTATGTTCCTGAAATGTCGTTATTATCATACGTTCCACAACCTTATGGACACCGATATTGAAAAATCGGTTGTGAAGTTCCTGAGCGGTTGCGACAACTCCTTCCGACTGCATTTCCTGAAACAGCTTGAACAGCTTGATGTTTGTCTCGTCAATATAGTCGTTCACATCTATTGCATTCTTGGACGTGCCTTTGGCGCGTTCCTTTGACTGATTCCAGAGAGCAGGGTCGATATACTTCCCAGTATTGGAATCAATTCTTGTGCCGTTCACAGAAATTCTCATGCGAATCGCACATTCTCCTGTTTTTGTCACGGTGCTTCTTCGATAGAACAGCACCGTCAATCGGTCTTTCTTCATTTCTTCTATGAGTAAAGAGGGGTTAAATCGTCAAGAAATGAAGCCTTTTCGGAGGTGATTTTTTGTCGCTGCAACAACTGATATATCAGTGTGTTATATGCGTTTTAGTGCCACGGTTTTTAGAGGAATTGGTGCCAAAAATTTCTGGCACTGTTTTTGGCACCGATTTGGCACCAAAATGATTTTTGCTGAAATTCCGCCAAAGACATTTTTTTCCTCCGCAAGGCCTCATATTTCTTTCAGACCATACTGAAATTTCTACGCGAAGATAATAAAGACGCTTCCGACTCTTGCTATGCAAATCTTTGAAGAATAATGAAATGAGTATAAAGTTCAGCCATGCACCCCCATCCGGCAGGCTCTCACAAGCCTTTGGCTCCAACGGGGAACCTTCATTCCTCATCGTTCTTCATCGGCGTGCATAGGGCATATAAAAAGCAAAACGCCGATTATGTTGATAATCAGCGTTTTGCCTTAATTTAACATTTGAATAAGTGGTCCCACTTGGGCTTGAACCAAGGACTCCCTGATTATGAGTCAGGTGCTCTGACCAACTGAGCTATAGGACCCCGCAACTCGCTTCGCCTTGCGGCTTTGCTGTTTTGCGAGTGCAAATTTACGGCTTTATTCCGAATTATCCAAATTTATTTTTGTTTTTTTGTTTTTTTATGCCTAATTTTGTGTTGAAGCACTCGGATGTCGTGCTCGTCACGGTTATGACCCCCGGACCGCCTATTCTGTGAAAGCCACAAGAATAGCCATAATTTAACAATTAATTACCAAGCCAATATGCGCGAAACTCTTAAAAAATTGCGTGACGCCTTGCGCCCTATGTATGGAGACCGCGAAACAGAAGCGATCATTCGCATCATTTTCCATCATCTTAAAGGGTGGAGCGTAACAGAAATGCTGATTCATGGGCAAGAACCGCTTTCTCCTTTCATTATATCGGAGGTTGACAAGATTCTTCAGCGTCTCCTAAAGCATGAACCGATACAGTATATCACTGGCGAAGCCCGTTTTCACGGCATGGAGATGAAGGTGACTCCCGATGTGCTGATTCCTCGCCCGGAGACCGATGAACTTGTAGACATAATCGTAGGCGATTCCGGCAACAAGGAGGACCTTAAAGTTCTCGACATAGCCACCGGGTCAGGGTGCATAGCCATTGCCCTTGCCCGCAACCTTCCTTTCGCGCATGTCACAGCAACCGACATTTCTGACGGCGCGCTGAAAGTGGCTCGTGAAAATGCCTCAAATCTTAGAGCAAACATCGATTTTATCCACGCCGATGTGTTTTCTTGGCCCCCGGAATCTTGCTTCGATATAATTGTCAGCAACCCGCCATATGTAGACGAATCGGAGAAGAAGAAAATGGAAAAGAATGTGCTCGATTATGAGCCGGCATCAGCATTGTTTGTTCCCGACGACAATCCTTTGATTTATTACAAACGAATTGCTGACATCGCTGTGAAATCCTTGTCTGACAATGGCCGCCTGTACTTTGAGATAAACCCTCTCCATGCCTCAGAACTTTCAGCGTTCCTGACAGGCAAAGGGTTTGAGAATGTTGAGGTGATCCGCGACTCCTATGGCCGGCAACGATTTATCAAAACCACTGCACCATCAAAATAGCCGCCATGCCATGCCATCAAAAAAGCCACTGTCGCCCGAAGCCGCCTGCCTGCGCATGGCCTCCCTTTGCGCCCGCTCGGAACAATGCGAATATGATGTCAGGCAGAAATTGTTCAAGCTCGGGCTGCCGCCACACGACATCAACGAGACAATTGAGTATCTTGTCTCCAACAAATTCATCAGCAACGATCGCTTTGCAAAAAGCCTCGCCCACGACAAATGCAGATTCTCATCCTGGGGCCGAAATAAGATAAGAATGGCTCTTGCATCCAAACGTATCGACTCTTCTTTAATTGCAGACGCTCTCGACTCTGTGGAAGATGAAGAATGGCTTGATGCTGCGAGACGAGTGGCGAAATCAAAGGCCCGCTCTCTTGACCTTCATGGCCCCGACTCTCGCAACGAGAAGATAAAACTTTATCGACATTTGCTCACTCGCGGCTTCGAATCATCGCTGGCCTCCCGTGTTGTCAAAGAGACTGCTGCAAATCCATGAACCTATGGGTTAACGACCTTCTTAATTTCATGCTGCCACAAGAATGCCACGTGTGCGGCTGCAAGCTTGCGCCACATGAGCGGTTTGCCTGCACTCATTGCCTTACAAAACTTCCGCGCACAGGCTATCACAGAAGGGAACTCAACCCCATGGAGGAGCGTTTTGCCGGCCGATTCCCGTTTGTGCGCGCCACTGGACACTTTTTCTACACACGCGACTCCGCTCTCTCCATTCTCATCCGGGACATGAAATACCGTCATTTCCCCGGCATAGGGGAAATGCTCGGAAGCCTTGCCGCCGCTGAATTATTCCCCGCCGGATTCTTTGAAGGCATAGAGCATATTGTGCCGGTCCCGATGCACTTTTTCAAGAGAGCCAGACGCGGCTACAATCAGACCTTTCACATTGCAAAAGGGGTGAGCGCGGCCACAGGCATATCCGTAAGCAATCTGCTAAAGGCAACTCGCCCTCACCGCACACAGACCTCCTTGTCCCGCGAAGAAAGACTCGCCAACACTGAATCACTCTTCGCAGTGAAACCCGGCACTCCCTGCCATGGAGAAGGGATACTTCTTGTTGACGACGTGTGCACCACAGGCTCCACCATAGCCTCCGCCGCAGAAGCCATCACAGACGCACTTCCGGAGGCCAGGCTCTCAATATTGACGATAGGCGTGACATTCTAAATTCAGTTGCAGGCGCCTTTTATGCCTCATTAACACAATTTCACATAATTATATGCTTTTCATGATATTTTTCCGATTCAATTTATGTTTATAATTTGGATATGTTTGGAGATAAGTGTAATTTTGCACTTTCAGGAAACGGCATATTTGTCTTTCCCTCTCCATCATGTCATTCTCAAATTTTTATATTTCATCATATTATGAAAAAACCGGAAAGATTTCTTGCCGAGAAACTCCTTCAGATAAGCGCGATAAAGCTGCAGCCCCAAAATCCGTTTGTCTGGGCATCCGGATGGAACTCGCCAATCTATAACGACAACAGGCGAATCCTCTCCTATCCGGAAATTCGCAACTATATCAAGGTGGAGCTTTCGAGAGTGATACTCGCACACTTCCCCGAAGCCGAAGCCATCGCCGGCGTGGCAACAGGGGCAATTGCAATCGGAGCCATAGTGGCCGACACTCTTGGCCTCCCATACGTGTATGTGCGCGCCACTCCAAAAGACCATGGCCTTGAAAACCTTATTGAAGGGAACCTCAAGCCCGGCACAAAAGTGGTTGTGGTTGAAGACCTCGTATCTACTGGAGGAAGCTCTCTCAAGACAGTGGAGATTCTTCAGAATTATGGCACAGAAGTGATCGGCATGACATGCCTATTCGATTATAAATTCCCCATGGCTGTGAAGCGCTTTCACGAAGCCAACATCAATCTTGTGCCCCTCTGCGACTATTCAACCATGATTGAAGTGGCTGAAGAAACAAAATTCATAAGCCCTTCCGAGGCAGAAGACCTTAGAGAATGGAGAGAAGACCCGGCAGGCTGGATGCCGGAATTCAAAGAATAAATCCGGCTACTCATAACCCTTAACAACCATTTTAATGGCAATATACAACAGCAGCGAAGTATCGCTTCACGCACCCGCGGAGTCAGTGTTTTCAAAACTTTCAAATCTTGAAAACCTTCGCACCCTTCTTGACAAAGTTCCGGCTGAGCAGATTCCCGCCGACAAGCGCGAAATGTTTGACAGCATCACAATCACACCTGACGCAATAACTGTGCCGGGCGGACCGGTGGGGGCGCTCACATTCCGTGTCATCGAAAAAACAGAGCCTTCGCTCATAAAACTTTCAGGCGAAGGATCTCCCGTGCCACTCACACTGGCCATGCACATAGCCCCCGACGGCTCAGAGGCATCCAAAGCCAAGGTAGAAATAGACATCGCCCTTCCGGCTATGCTCAAGCCAATGGTGGGAGGCCACATCCAGAAAATGGCCGACCAGTTCAGCCAGATTCTGAAAGCGATACCTTTTGCATGACCCTCTCCGGCTACACATTCACAAAGCTCCTGGCCATCTGCGCGCTGTGTGGCTCTGCAGTGTCGTGCAATTCAGTCAACGACGACCGCATACCAGCAGTTGCTGTCAACATTGTTCTTGCAGATGTCGGCACATGGAACACCTACGGAGTGTCCGGCTATGGAAGCAGCCGCCGGTTCATTTTATCTGCCGACAGAAGAGAGCCGTCAGGATTCCCATACACTCAGATGAGCGCCACAGGATTCGGGGGAGTTCTATTGATAAGCGGCATGGACCCTTACACTACCACCACCGACTATCCACTGGCATATGACCTGGCGTGTCCTGTAGAAATGAAAGCGGATGTGAGAATATATGTGGAGGGCGAGCTGTATGAGGCGGTATGCCCGGAATGCGGCTCTCATTATGACGTGACCATGGGTGGCGGAGCCCCGCTCTCCGGCCCTGCGGCATCAGGCGACCATAAATACGGCCTCAGGCGCTACAGATGTCTGCCTTCAGGAAACGGCGGATATGTAATAACTAACTGAATAAACTTCATCACGCCGCATAGTATCGCGTCACAAACCTATGCCGCGTGATGAAGCAACACACATTGTGACAGATTGCACATGGACTTGATAGAAAGTCTTTTTTATATGTTGTGGCGAGGAATTGCCATCGGTGTTCTCATTTCGGCCCCCATGGGCCCGGTGGGAATACTGTGCATTCAGCGCACTCTCGACAAAGGACGCCGACCCGGTTTTTACACAGGAGTAGGCGCCGCCATATCCGATCTTTTCTATTGCCTTCTTACAGGCTTCGGGCTATCGTTCATACAAGAATTTCTTGAACGCAACCAAAACGTTATCCAACTCATCGGAAGCGCAGTGCTGATTGGGTTCAGCATATACCTGTTTAAAAAGAATCCGGCCTCCACTCTCAGAAAACCTGCGCAGCCCGAAGTTATATCGCCCAAGAAAAACATTCTCGGCGGATTTCTATTTACTTTCTCCAACCCCCTGATTCTCTTCTTGATAATCGGTTTGTTCGCACGATTCAATTTTCTCGCCCCCGACACTCGGTTCTATCACTATATCCTGGGATTCATATCGATATTCATCGGGGCAATAGGATGGTGGTGGCTTGTGACTTTCTCCGTCGACAAAGTGCGTGCGCATTTCAATCTTCGCTCCATGTGGCTGATCAACAGAATAATCGGAGTCGTGATTCTGCTTTTTGCAATAGTAGGAATAGTGTCGGGCATATCCAATATCGCCGGCGCATGAAAAAACTTTTTCTCGCTTCATTCCTGATTCCCTTCCAGCTGATGACACTGGCCGGAAATCCGGACAACGCGCTACACTGGAATCAATCGAGAGGCTACGAGCCATTCCGATATGCCACACCCCACGGCATACACATCGACAACTCCTCTTCCGGAAATATTGTTGATTACTACAATTTTGAAACAGCGTCACACGGTTTCACCCTGTCGTTTCGTGCGGCCAACCTTAATGCCCATCCGTCAAAGCAATTCACATACTACACACCTGACGGGAAGAAATCACGCCGAAAAAATCCCGAATGGCATTTTTTCGCACTCGCCGGCAACGACACTATCATGCTTACAGTGAAAAGCGAAGAGAAAACCGACGCTTTCACTTCATTTCAAGCAGTGTCAGTAGCAGCCTCGCTTGCATCCGACAATTCAATAATAGCATCAACGACCGTGGCTGACAACATCGACTGCTTCTCCGGCATAAATCTATGGAAACTTACTCTCTCTGATAATGCCCTGCGCATAGATGCCGGCAATTCCCGCCTCCACACCATCATTGACGCGCCTATTCAAAGCGGGCCGTTCTCAGGCTTCGGATTCGCGGCCGGGCCGGCTGCTTGCCTTGAAGTCACCAACATAACCGCATCCACCCACTCATCAAAAATCTCTCCACAAACCCCTTGGAGCAACCTCGGACATCTTCAAGACTATCTTAATGAATCGAAAGATGAAATGGAAGGATACTGGACTGTGTTCGACCGCACACTTGAAGAGTCGCTTCTTCTTTTAGGCGGGGACTATCAATTTGCCATTGTGCGCGATGAAGACCGCTACCTGATGATCTATCTTTCAGGGGCACGCGTAAATGCCGGCCTCTGGAAGGCGGGAATGATAAAAGGCGTGCTTACACCCGGCCCGTTCCCCGGAATATACAGCGTGGACTGGACTGACTCCGAAGGGCTTAAGATGAATCACGACATCAAAGCCCAGGCCGGTGAAGGAGGCACTTTGTCAATACAGTTCCCCTACCAGTCGTCAGTGATCAGGCTCCGCCGCATAGCGAAGCCCTGACCGCCGCAGCTATAAGTTCAGCTCTTAATGAATCGCTCTTCAGCCCCTACTCTGTCTCAGGGCCATAAAGCAATTCCATAGCCCCGGGGGCAAAAAGGTCAACAAGTTCATAGCTTTGAAAATCAACCGACACCTCCCCCTCAGAATAAGGGGCTATTTCATAAATGCCATATAAGAAATTCAGTCCGTTTGATGTCACTTCGAACTCCGACGGCATCCCGACCTCATCTATATCGACAGTGAGGTCAACCTTTGCATCAGCAATCTTTTTACGGATAAGCGACAAAAGTTCCTTCTCATAGCCCGTGGCCATTATGTCGCCGAGCTGCAGAATCTTTCCCTTCTCTATGCTGTAATTAATAAATGACGTGGAATATGTGCCATGGGCGGCATGACATATATAACCGCTGCTATAGTCTTTCCACACTATCAGCTGCGGCGTGCATAGCGAAACCGAGAGCTGATTGCCATAGAAGCCACATGCAGAAACAGTATCAGCAGATATTGCGGCAATCTTATATCCATTGCCGATACGCGGCTCAGAAGCCGTTCTTGAGAGCACTGTCACAGAGGCTATTTTCTCAAGCGAATCGCGAAGTTGCGCCACATCTCTGCCATTGATCTTCACAGGGAGCATCCCCTGCCCTTTCATGCGCATATATTCGCCCCCTTCCACAGGCACAGCAAGAGAATCGGGCAGCTGCGCTATGGCGTCATAATGATACCCCTCTAATTCCACAACCGGCACTGCGCCATCACCTCCGGATGTATTCTTCTCACTTCCCTCACATGACACCAGCAATATCCCGGCACACATTATGCCGGGAATAATTTTCAATGCTCTATTCATATTTGTCATCATATCAACATATAATTGCCATTATTTTTTCACCAGCCGCCGCTTGCCCGCCGCCTCCGGTGGAACCGCCGCCAAATCCTCCGCCGAAGCCGCCGCCCCCGCCGCCTCCGCGACCCATGGAGCCGAGTATCGCTCCGGCAGCCAATGCGGCTCCTGTCCCGTCGTCCTTCTTGGGAATAACGTAACGCTTGCGATTTTGTTGATGGCAGAACTGACATTCATACACTTTTTCTCCCTCTCCTGCGGAGCGTGTGGTGGCGGGCCTGACCGTATGGTCGCGCACAAGACACATTGCCACCGTGTGGCAGTTAGGACACTCCGTATATTTCATCTGCTTGGCCTTGAACGGATATCTCTCAACCGTGCTACAGCTGTCGCACACCCACACATCGTAGTCAACCGTCTTGATTTTCTCTTCAAAATCTTGAGCCGGAGTAAGATAAGCATTATCCTCCTCTTCTTTCAGTTTGTGCATATAGCCGCCGCAATTAGGGCATTTCATCTTTTTGTTGCGCTCCCGGTAGCGTTTCCATTCAGCAATCAAGGCAGGAATCAACGCCATTCCAAGCGAACACACAGCAAGTGTCCAGTATGCCGTCCTATGCCCCTGCCACACCCTGGCCGCATGATAACGATCCATTTTACGCGTCTTGAAATAATCCCACGTAAGCAAAGCCACAGAAAAAAGGAACAGAGTCAGAACCAGATACCACACAAACTGCCATATCACATCTGACGAAATCGCAGAGCCACCCTCTTCCCATGCATCGCGCCGTGAACTTTTCAACTCTTCGGCGGCCACAGGGTCAGATATAACATTGGCCACATCAGCAGTTGAAGCCGCCACAGCGCCGTCAAGGTCTCCATCCTTCATATGCGCCACAATCGAACGGTCGATTATCTTCTTGGCAGAAATGTCGGGAAGCACACCTTCAACTCCATATCCGGTAGTGATTCTGGCACGGCGCTGCTCCGGGGCAATAAGAATAAGCACACCATTATCTTTGTCTGATTTCCCTATTCCCCATCTTGTGAACAGCTGCTCCGAAAAATCCTCGATAGGCATATCCCCTATTGAAGGCACTACAGCCACCACCACCTCTGCGCTTGTATTCTTGCGAAGGTCATAAAGCATGGAATTGACCTGACTCTTAACTGAAGGGCTCACGAGATTGCCGGGATCGGCCACATACACTCTCCTGTCGGCCACATTCGGGTTCACTATCTCCTGCGGCGTATAATCACGCGCCATCGCTGCGAATGCAATCAGCGTCATCACCCACAGAATGCTTATTTTAAATTTGTCTTTCATAATCAACTTATAATTCATATGTCATTTATTGTCATCATTAATATCCACATGCAGGATGTCACACAGCCGGCAAAGAGTGACCGTTGAGTTTTCTGAACAGGTCAAGGGCATACACGTCAGTCATCCCCGACACATGGTCGAGCACACTCTGAACCCTCTCGTAGAGCCCCCGCGCATTGATGTCATATTGCCGAGGCATTTTAAGAAGAAGCAGCTTTGAAAAATTTTTGTCGGGATTGAGCACCGCATCCATAAGCACATCAAGCAGATAAGTTATAATCCTATTGCCTGCTATGTCTACATCCGCCACATCAGGGGCGCTATATATGCGACTGAACGCCGTTTCCGAACATGCCACATAAGCATCGCTCAGCCTTGCGTCCATGAGTTTCACCAATGGCCCCACCATCTCTCCTTCGAGCAGGCGCCCTTCATTCGCCGCAAACGCCTCCGCGCAGGCAATCACCATAGCCCCTATCGCATTCGACCTCATGTAGCCAACCTTCTCGTTAGGGTCATCAAGATGCCCCATAGCCCTCTCCATCCTGGCGGCGTCTTTATCATCGAAAAACGCAAGGAAAAGCCTTTTAACCTCGTCGGTCGACAATATCCCGAGCCTGTGAGAGTCCTCAATATCCATAATCTGATAGCACACATCGTCTGCGGCCTCCATAAGATACACGAGCGGATGGCGAGCAAACACTCCCGGCTCTATTTCAGGGATTCCCAGTTCGCAGGCCACTCTCTTATAGTCCTCCTCTTCAGACGCAAAAAAGCCGAACTTCCCCTTGCATCCTGCATGCATCGAAGTCCACGGATACTTCACGATTGCCCCCAGTGTGCTGTAAGTCATCGCAAATCCACCTTTTCTACGCCCGCAGAATTTATGAGTCAGAAGACGGAACGAATTAGCATTCCCCTCAAAATTCACAAAGTCAGCCCACTGCTGAGGAGAAAGCATATCCCTGAGCGGCATCCCCTTCCCCTCGCTGAACCATGTGGATATGGTTTTCTCGCCTGAATGACCGAAAGGAGGGTTCCCAAGGTCATGACACAGGCAGGCCGTGGCCACAATGTCGGGCATCTGGCTCAACATTTGCATTCCGGCTTCTCCGGCATGGCGCTCTGAAAGCCGGAGCCAAGCCTCCCTGGCCATCGACCGCCCCACCGACGACACTTCAAGGCTATGCGTGAGCCGGTTATGAACGAATATGCTGCCCGGCAGCGGGAATACCTGCGTCTTGTTCTGCAGCCGCCTGAAAGGTGATGAAAAAATCAGCCGGTCGAAGTCGCGCTGAAAGTCGCTCCGCGTGTGAGTGCGCGAATCATGAAACTCCTCCATGCCGAGTCGCTTATCGCTGATTAAAGCTGCCCAGTTCATCATAATAATTTTGTGTCTTGAGTTTTTATAATTTCTTAACCATCCCTACCCCCAATTATTGTGGCAATAATGGCCCGATACATCGCGTTATTTAAAAAATGAACCATTTTCGCAGTCATATAGTTCCCCTACGCACACTTTTCGCCGCTATAATTGCAGTGGCCGCACTAATTGTGTGCGCTCCTCCGGCTTATTCCAAGCCTGGCGACAAGCTGCTCAACCGTCCGTATGCCGACCTAAAACGATGGCATCTCGGATTCTCCGTGGGCGCCCACGTCCAGGACCTGTCGTTCACCCACAACGGATACGTCACCCCCGAAGGTGAAAGATGGGTGGCTGAGGTGCCCGACTTTTCCCCGGGTTTTTGCGTGAACGTGCTCGCCGACCTGCGCCTTCACCGCTATTTCAACCTCCGTTTCTCCCCGGGAATGTATTTCGGAAGCAAAGCCGTAGAAATGATCGACTACAACAGCGACCAGCGCAACCGCCAGGACGTGAAGAGCGCATATGTCACCATTCCTCTCGATCTTAAAATCTCTGGCGACAGAATGCGCAATGTGCGCCCCTACGTCACAACGGGCGTCATGGGCACATTCGATGTCAGCAAAAAGCGGTCGGAAGCACTAATGTTCTCTTCTACCGACTTTTATCTTTGCGTGGGCATGGGGGTGGATCTCTATCTGCCATTCTTCAAACTGAACCCGGAGATAAAATTCTGCTTCGGCCTTACCGACATACTCAAGCACGACCGTCCCGACCTCACCGACGACCCTGCCACATTCAAGATGACCCAGTCGCTTGAAAAAGTGAAATCCAACATGGTTGTAATATCATTCTACTTTGAATAATGAAGATTAAGCTCCCGACACACGGTTTCAGAGCCATGGCAATCTGCCTGATTCTTTTTGCGTGCCTGCTGCCGCAGAAAGCGTCGGCGCAGAACGAGCCCATTTTCACCCAATCCTGGGCGCTGCCCACGCTCTACAACCCCGGGGCTGCAGGCGACACCGACTTTCTGCGAATCCGTGGCGGCGCGCGCCTGCAATGGGTGGGCATACCAAACGCCCCTAAAAGTTTCACCGCCACAGGCGACATGCCATTCAAGGTGTTTACCAACAAGCGTATCGGAGCCGGGGTGACACTCATGCAAGAGAGTTTCGGATTGTTTTCCAATCTGCTCATCAACGCCCAGGGGAGCTACAAACTCAAATTTCTCAAGGGGAGGCTCGGCATAGGGTTTCAGATAGGCTATTTCAACACAAAATTCAGAGGCTCCGATGTCTACATTCCCGACAACGACGATTTTCATGAGGGGAACGACCCGGGAATCCCTACGCAAGACCTCACAGGCAACGCCTTCGACATGTCGCTCGGCGTGACCTACACCCATCGCCTTTTTCATGTGGGCATATCGGCCATGCATCTCACCAACCCTAAGGTGAACATGACCATCGAAGGCAGCGAGTCGACTGAATCGCAACAATATGAATCGGAACTTCCCCGCGTGATATATTTTGACGTAGGCAGCAATATTGTGCTAAAAAACACGTTATTTGAATTGCAGCCGTCCTTGCTCGTGGCCACAGATTTGAGTTCATTCTCTGCCGACCTCACAATGCGCGCCACCTACAACAAATTTCTCTCATTCGGGCTCGGCTACAGATGGAACAACGCAGTGTCCGTCATGATTGGGGCCGAATTCAAGAACTTTTTCCTCGGATATGCATTCGACTACCCCCTCTCCGCCATAGCCAAAGCCTCATCCGGCAGCCACGAAATTGTGGCTGGGTATCAGCTTAAGCTCGACCTATCAGGAAAAAACAAGAACAAACACCGTTCCATCAGGATAATGTAGCGATAAATGATAATGATGACAAATAAAATTCGTAAATACTTTTTCCAGACCGGCCACATGTATCAGAAAATGGCATGCGCCCTGGCGACTCCGCTCCTCGCATTGTCGCTCACATCATGTTTCGGCTCCCGCAGCTCGGCTGTCGGAGGAGAAGTCACCGGCGTAGGAGGCGCCTCCTGGGCAGAACCCACGCCTTACGGAATGGTGCTCGTCGACCGCGGGGCATACGCAATGGGCCCATCTAAAGACGACAGCATCTGGAACATCAAGGGCGACCCCCGCGGAGTCTCTGTAGATGCCTTCTGGATGGACGAGACCGAAATCACCAATTCCAAATACAAACAGTTTGTGTTCTGGGTGCGCGACTCAATAATCAGAGAGCGCCTTGCCGACCCTGCCTACGGCGGCAACGAAGCCTTCAAGATTGAGGAAGACAAGGAGGGCAACCCTATTACCCCCTATCTCAACTGGAATAAGGCAATACCCTGGCGCAACCCCAATGAAGACGAGCAGAGAGCCATCGAGAGCGTATATCGCACCAACCCTATCACCGGGCGACGTGAGTTAGACCCCACCCAGCTCAACTATCGTTACGAAATCTACAACCACACGGCCGCGGCAAAGCGCGAAAACAGGCTCGACCCCGCCACACGCGAATATAACACCGACCTCCCGACACCGACCGACCTCCCTATCATCTCGAAAGACACCGCATATCTCACCGACGAAGGGGAAATTGTAAGAGAGACCGTGACCAGGCCGCTCACCGGCGACTACGACTTTCTCAACACCTATATCGTGAACGTCTATCCCGACACTACATGCTGGATAAACGATTTTGAGAACGCCTACAACGAGCCTTACACAAGGATGTATTTCTCTCATGCCGGCTACAACAATTACCCCGTGGTGGGCGTCAGCTGGGAGCAGGCCAACGCCTTCTCCAATTGGCGCACAGACTTTTTGCGCCGCTCCCTGGGCCGCGACGGCATCTACATAGAGCCATACCGTCTGCCCACAGAGGCTGAATGGGAATACGCAGCGCGCGCCGGGAATTCAGAAAGCTCTTATCCATGGGAGGAGACTCTCCCCTACGACGAAAGGGGATGCTTCTACGCCAACTTCAAGCCTATGGATGGCGACTACGTGCGCGACGGCCATGTGATAACCTCTCCTGTGGGCACATTCTCCGCCAATGACTTCGGCCTTTATGACATGGCCGGTAACGTGTCGGAATGGACATCCACGGCCTACACAGAGAGCATCAACAGCCTGACGTCAGACCTGAATCCCGAATATCGCTACGACGCCGCCAAGGAAGACCCCTACAAGATGAAGCGCAAAATTGTGCGCGGAGGCTCCTGGAAAGACGTTGCCCACAATCTGCGCAGCGACCTCAGGATGTGGGAGTATCAGAATGAACAACGCTCGTATATAGGATTTCGCAACGTGCGATCTCAAATAGGCTTCGCAAGAGGCACCCAAAAGAAAAAGAAGTGATTTATTATGGTCAAGATTAAAAAATACGCCAACATCGTAGAACGCTTTCTCCATGGCGAGAAAGGTCAGAGGTTTTTCAACTTCGCCTATTCGATAGGCGCAGCCATCGTGATCTGGGGAGCCCTCTTCAAGATTCTCCACCTTCCGGGAGGCAGCACGCTTCTCTGCATAGGCATGGGCACAGAGATTGCGATGTTTATCCTCACTGCTTTCGACCGTCCGCCCAAAGAATATGCCTGGGAAGACGTCTTCCCGGTGCTTGACTCCAAGAATCCCGACGACCGCCCCGACTTTCAAGGAGGCGGAGGCGTTGTGATAGCCGGCGGTGGCTCTGCCGCCGGTGGCAAAGTCGAAAAAATCGACGCTTCTGCCGTGAGCGCGGCTGCAGGGCTGCCGCAGGGCATAACCCTCACGGAAGAAGACACCATGTCGCTCCACGACAGCATCCAAAAAATGGCGTCGGCTTCGGAACAGCTTTCGCGCATGGCCGAGCTCACAGAGGCCACTCAGCAATATCTCGCCGGAATGCAGGCCATATCCGAACAGATGGTTCAACTGAAAAACACTACGCAGGCCCTCAACGAGGTGAGCGCGGTGCTTCTCAGCTCATACAAGGCTATAACCGACAACTCCGACAATATTTCGCGAAGCTCGAGCGGATATGTAGACCAGATGGCCGACCTCAACCGCAACATCGGCGGCCTCAACACAATCTACGAGATTCAGCTCAAGAACGTGTCGGGGCAGCTTGAGACCATCGACCGTGTGAACCGGGGGCTCAAAGACATTCGCGACATGTATGAAAAATCTGCCCACGAATCTTCGAGATATTGCGAGGAAACCGAGAAGATGGCTCGCTACATGAAGCAGATCAACGCCGTGTATGAAAAGATGATCACTGCAATGACCATCAACATGCACAATCCAATGATGGGGGGAGCGCCGGTAAACCCGTTTGCAGAAACCCCGTCAAAAGAGGATTAAACCACATCCGGAAGCCTCCAAGGCTCCCGGCAGCATCAATAACGACAAAAGAATAAAACCCAACACACCACAATGGCAGGAGGAAACAACGTAGCGAGAATGTCGCCCCGGCAAAGGATGATAAACCTTATGTATATCGTCCTGACGGCAATGCTTGCATTGAACGTCTCAAGCGACGTGCTCAACGGTTTCAATCAGGTGCATGAGGGTCTTCACCGCACCAACCGTAACATGGCGGCCAAGAATGAGGTGCAATTCCTCTATCTCAAGGAACTCTACGAAAAGAATCCCGCCAAGGTAGGGACATGGTATGAAAAGGGAGTCACCCTGCGTGGAGCTTCGTCATCCCTTATCAGCACCATCGATTCGCTGAAGACCGCAATAGCGCGACAGGCCGACGGCCCCGAAGGGAATGCCGACGAGATAGTGAACCTTGACGACCTTGAAGCCGCATCGGTGACAATGCTTCGCCCGGGCTCGGCCAATGGCCGCAAACTGAGAGAGAGAATCGACACATACCGTGATTTCGTGGCGCAGATGATTCCCGATTCTGCAAAGCGCAAGGCTGTGGCCGAGATGCTCTCAACAGATGTGAAGAACCGTCCGGGCACTGTAGGCCCTATGACCTGGGAAGAGAAAATGTTCGACAACATGCCGGCAATCGCGGCCGTCACTCTTCTGACAAAATTGCAAAACGACATCCGACAGGCAGAAAGCGAGGCCCTGTCGAATCTTATAACCAACGTAGACATCGGCGATGTGCGTGTAAACGAGCTCAACGCCTATGTCATCCCGAATTCAAACATGGTGATGCGCGGCGGCAAATACACCGCCAACATCGTGCTTGCCGCAATCGACACCACACAGCGCCCCGCAGTGTTTGTAAACGGGTCGAAACTCAACAACGACCGCGGCATACTTGAATTCACAGCCGGAGCCGTCGGCTCGCACGACTATTCCGGATATATCGAGGTGATGCGCGGCGACGGCACAGTAGCGCAACACCCCTTCAAATCATCCTACACGGTGATGGAGCCGATGGCAACAATATCGGCAACGATGATGAATGTGCTTTATGCCGGCATCGACAACCCTATAAGCATCTCCGTGCCCGGGGTGCCTATGACCGCCATTCAGGCCACAATGACAAACGGCACCCTCACACGCAACGGCGACGCATGGATTGCAAAGGCCACACAGGTGGGTGCAGAGGCGGTGATCTCGGTGTCTGCCCAGATGGACGGGCGCACACAGAAGGTAGGCTCAATGACTTTCCGTGTCAGAAAACTTCCCGACCCCTCACCCTATATCCCGGTGAAAGACGCGCAAGGAAACATTGTGCACTATAAGGGCTCTCCCAAGAAAATCTCAAAGGCTGCCCTCATGGCGGCGGAGACTCTCGGGGCGGCAATCGACGACGACCTCCTGAACGTGACATACACGGTAGTGTCGTTCTCCACCGTGTTCTACGACTCCATGGGCAACTTCATACCGGAAGTGTCGAACGGGGCTTCGTTCTCACAGCGCCAGAAAGAGCAGTTCAAACGCCTGAAGCCCGGCAAGAAGTTCTTCATCTCTGACGTGAAGGCAAAGGGCCCGGACGGCATCACTCGCGACATTCCTCCACTGGAAGTTGCACTAAATTAACACAAACTCAAGCCAGAGGCTAACGCATAACAACTTTCGAATGATGAATTTCCGCAAAATAATAATCTGCCTGGCAGCACTCCTTACAGCCACAGGCGCCTTCGCGCAGGTTGAAAACGCCGGCGGCGTGCGCAAACGCTCTGAACGCGACAAGAAAGAGAACCAATCGGGGCCAAAGGTGTCCGACCGTATGCAGGGTTTCTTCAAAACCACAGAGCCCCACGATGCTGACCTCTCTTACATGCGACAGATCTATCGCCAGATAGACCTCACCAAAGATGCCAACACGCCTCTTTATTTCCCTGAAGACGTGATCGACGGGCAGGAAAATCTTTTCCGCATCATTCTGCGCCTTGTGGTCGACGGGCAGGTGCCGGCATACGAATATCTCGACGGCAGGGAAGTCTTTACCGACCAATACAAGGTGAACATAGCCGACATGCTTGAAAGATTCGGCATATATGCGCAGGAGGCAAAAGGCTCAACACAAAAGAATCCTCGCTTCACAATCGAAGAGGCCGACGTGCCTACCGGGCAGGTGCTCAATTATTATGTGCTTGAAAAATGGGAGTTCGACCGCCGCACAAACCGCATGAAGACTCGCGTTGAGGCCATATGCCCTGTGCTCAACCGCTCCGCAGATTTTGGCGGCGATGCCAAATATCCCATGTTCTGGGTGAAGTTCGACCAGCTGCGCCCATATCTTGCACAGCAATACATCTTCCTCAACGACGACAACAACCTGCCGCAATACTCGCTCGACGATTATTTCAATCTCGGCATGTATGACGGCGAGATATACAAGACCAGGAATCTGCGCAATCTGTCGATGGCTCAGATGTTCCCCGACGAAGACGACATGAAGCGTGCGCAAGACAGCATCGACAACCGTCTTCGAAACTACGGCAAGAACCTTTGGGTGCCTTCGCGCGAGGAATACCTTGCAATGAAGGAGAAAGAAGAGGCCGCGGCTGAGGCCATTGCGGCGGGCGACAGCATACCGGAACGCACAGTCGTGACCGGAGAGGCAATCTCTGAAGACTCTGATGGCGACGACAAGCCCCGTGCATCGGCACGTGCAAAAAAACGCACCTCCACCAAGAAGAGTTCTGCAAAGAAACCCAAGGCGAAGAAGCCTAAGGTGAGCAATTCCGGCGGCGGCAACAACAATAGCAATGCCGTAAAATCAGTGCGCCGGCGCAAGCGCTGATAATTAAATAGTCCTGAATTTTTCAATATCGAGGAAATGAGACACATCGCTATTAGCGAAGATATAGACACAACGGGCAGAAGACTTCCTTTCTTTCTTGCCCTTGAAGAATGGGTTGCCCGCCGCTTGCCGGCTGGCAACTATTTCTTTTCATGGCAAGTGAATCCCACCGTGATTTGCGGCCGGAATCAGGAGATCGACAAGGAAGTGAATCTTGCCTATTGCCGTGCCAACGGAATCGACGTGGTGAGAAGAAGAAGCGGCGGCGGATGCGTTTTCGCCGACCGCCAGAACTTCATGTTCTCTTTTATCACCGACAGCAACGACCGTGTGGCCGAAGTGTTTTCACGTTACACGGCAATGATTGCCGACGCCTTGCGCAAACTCGGGTTTGACGCGATTGCAAGTGGCCGCAACGACATCACGATCGGTGAAAAAAAAGTTTCGGGCAACGCATTCTACCATCTTCCGGGGCGGTCGATTGCCCACGGCACCATGCTCTACGATTTCGACACCGCCTGTCTTGCCAACGCCCTGACTCCTTCAAAAGCCAAGCTTGAGTCAAAGGGGGTAAAATCCGTGCCAATGCGTGTGACCTGTCTCAAAAACGAAGGGATAACTCTGACCCCCGTTGAATTTGAGCGATTCATGATTGAAAGCATCACAGACGGAGAGCCGTATGTTCTTACAGCGGAAGACGTAGCGGAAGTAGAGAAGATTGAACAAGGGTATTATGACCCGGCGTTCATGCGCATTTCAGCCAATAAGACGTCTGAAACTGCCAAAGGTAAGAGACATGTGTCAAACAATTCAATCATAAAAGGGCTCGGAGAATTCTGCGTAGAGTTTGACATAGACCCGGCCGGAAGCCACATCAGCAACGTGTCCATATCAGGCGACTTTTTCATGCACGGAGATGTCGACGAAGCCATATGCCGCCGTCTTGAAGGAGCGGAATGCACAGCCGACGCCCTCATGCACATCCTTCAAGGGATAATAGTGTCAGAAATAATACCCGGCCTCACCCCCGAAGCCCTATCCCGCATGTTCATCCAAAACAATTAAAGGAGATGGCGGAGGAGCCTCCAGGCTCCTCTTCCACCTTGGCGCGTGTAGGCGTAGGCCAGGAGCAGGGCTACTCGCCGGAGGTGTTTTACGTAGGGGGATGCAAGCGCTTTTGTTTTCAAGTCTTTTGCCAATCCTTCACTGCCCTCTCTCGAATAGTGGGCGGCAAGTATTATCTCCCGATATGCTATCACCCTTTGAAGCCGGCGTTTCTCTTTTTCGTTTTTATAACTTGCCGTCACCGCTTCCTTTGCCGCATCAAGCGACTTTTCCCATACTCCCGATTTCGATGAAAAGTCTGAACCGGTGATAGATTCATTCTGTGCATAAATGTCGGCAAGAACTTCATCCACATATCCGATTCTGTAATCTTTCAAAAGTATTCTGACTCCGAGTTCCCAGTCATTCCAGCCGGGCAACTCCTCATTCCATCCTCCTGCATGAATAAAAACCTGTTTTCGCGCCATATATCCCTGCGGACGCAGAAGAGTGTGAATCATGTGGCTTTCCATAGGTCTTTCAGGATGAAACGGGGGTATGCGCAAAGTGCCGTCAAGCTTATGGATGCAGCATGGCCAGCACACAACATCCAATTTCTCATCCTTGCGGAAAACATTTATTGCGCTTCTGACAAGACCCGGGCGCATGGCGTCGTCAGAGTCAAAAAAAATGACAAACTCACCCGAGGCAACCGACAAGCCATGATTCCTTGCTGCGCAGGCGCCTCGCTTTCTGCAGCCAAACACTTTGACCGACAGCCTGTTAGACCTATTGCGTCGCGCCCAGTCAAGCGCGACATCCATCGAGCCGTCGGAGGAGTCGTTGTCGACGACAATAATCTCCATCCCGGGCCATTCTTGCGCTGCAATGCTGTCAAGACATCTCGATATAAGCGCCTCGCGATTATACATCGGCACAATAACGCTTACCTTCTCATCCATTTTATATACCGGGCTCAATACTATTTGAGAATCATTTATTTCTGTTCCTTCTCCGGTTCAATCTTCGCAGCCTCGCAAAAAAGCCATTTGTAGTGCCTCTCAACAGCCGGGTCAAGCAGCATGATTGAGGTCAGAATACGTCCCGGCGCTCCATGGCTTCTGCGATGACTGTAATATATAGGTTTACCGTCATTATTGACAGAATCATATGTGCATCCGTCATGAAGTGCAATATTCTCCCTCTTCACTCCCCTGCGCAAAAGGCGCTCCATGTTCACTCCTTGCAAATCAATGTGCGGCTTTCCGGCCTCTCCGTCAGGCCACGACACATATTCGCCAAAACCAGCATCCATAAAACGGTCTGCCAACTCCCGGTCTACCTCATATCTCTTCTTGCTTATCGACGGGCCGAACGCCACAAACATCTCTGCCGGCGACGCTCCTTTCCTCACAAGCACATCGAGAGTGTTGTCTACGATTCCGCCCAAAGTGCCCTTCCATCCGGCATGAATGGCAGCCACTCCAATTATATCCGGAGCATATACAAGCACAGGCACACAGTCAGCTGTGAGCACACCGATAGAAATATCGGGCTTAAAAGTTATAAGCGCGTCAACATCATGATATCTGCACCACCTGTTTTCAACGATAGCCACATTCAGAGAATGTGTCTGTTCCGGCGTAATCGCGAACATACTTCCAAATTCGTCTGCTATGTCGCATTCGTCTGCTATGTCACATTCATCATCAATCAATCCAGAATAGACACTCATCCCTTGCGCCTGGCCTTCGCAAAGCAGGTTTTCAGAAACTATACCAAAATTTCCCATAGTAATAAATTTATAAAATACAGCAGGGTTATGGCCGTGCCATTATACAGTTTTTTAGGGACACCTGTCAAAACTTACGCAGGAATCGGCACTCCACACCGCAAAGATAATGTTTTTTAGCTTAACCCATAACACGCGCCCATAGAAATCATTCATATTTTGCGTATTTCAATAAAAAAGACACAATAAACTCGAAAGCCGGACATCGGCAATTTTTGAGAGGCGCATACGTTTAAAGAGTATGAAGATTCTTTTTATAGGCGACTATTCAAACCTCCATGCATGCCTCGCGGCAGAATTGCGACGCAAAGGACACGACGTGACCGTCATGTCTGACAAAGGCGTGTATATGAACACTCATGCCGATATTTTTCTTGAACGCACGCCGGGCCCGTTGGGGGGCGCAAAGTATCTTTACCGTCTTTTCTCGCTGCTTCCACAGCTGAAAGGATATGACGCCGTGCAGCTGATCAACTCCAACTTCCTGCATCTGAGGCCGGGGAAGATAAAGTATTTCTTCGACCATCTGCGCCGACAGAACGGCAGCATGTTCCTTACTCTCGCCGGCAACGACTATTATTTTGTGAAAGCCTGCGCCGACGCAAGGATGTTTCGCTTTTCAGAGTTCAAGGTTGGCGACAAGCCTACCGAATTGCTCGACAGCAACCCGGCCTATATGTATGGATGGATCTCAGACGCCAATCGCCGATGGAGCGAATATCTATATGAAAACATCGACGGCGCAATGGCTATTCTCCCGGAATATGACATGGCCGCCCGCGAAGTGCTTGGCGACAGGCTCAAATTCACCAACCTCCCTGTTGACCTCTCAAGCCTCCCCTACTCCCCTCTGACAATCGACGGCCCCCTTCGCCTGTTTATCGGAATGAGGGGCGGGATGGAAATCCAAAAAGGCACCGCCAAAATGCTTGCCGTATGCAAAGACCTGGAGAGGGAGATGCCCGGGAAGGTGGAAGTGGAATGCGTGCGCAATCTCTCGTTGAGCGAATATCTGCAAAGAATGAAGAACAGCCACATTGTGCTCGACCAGTTCTACAGCTATTCCCCTGCCACAAACGCCTTGCAGGCTATGGCCCTCGGCAAAGTGGCCGGCTCCGGAGGCCAGCCGGAGTATTACGAATATATCGGCAACCCAGAGTCGCGTCCCGTGTTTTGCCTGTCGCCTCTTGAGCCTGACCTGAAAGAGCGCCTCGCCGCTTTCGCATCAGACCCCTCGCCGCTTTTTGAAATGAGCCGTGAAAGCCGCAAACTTGTGGAGACTCACAACGATGTGAGAAAAGTGGCCGACCGATTTGTCGCTCATTGGGAAAAAGCCGCAAATAATCCGGGCCTCATCTCCTGAGAATCTTCTGTAGTAACATTCAATCCTAACCCTCATCCTCCAAAGCTAAATGAAACAGTTTCCTGCGGTGTCATTTGTAATGCCGGCTTTCAATACCGAAAAATTCATCGACGAGTCGATTGGCTCTATCATGCGACAGACTGTCGACAATTGGGAACTGGTGATCGTGAACGACGGCTCAACCGACCGCACTGCTGAAATTGCACAACATTATGCCGACACCGACACGAGAATAACACTCCATTCGCTGCCTGCTCCCACAGGCAGCGCATATCAGCCTCGACGCCACGCCATCCTCAACACCGCCAACCGACTGGTGGCCCCCCTTGACGCCGATGACTGGATTGAGCCTGACTATCTTGAAAAACTGCTCCTGAAGATGGAGGAGACCGGAGCTGACATTGTATATCCCACAATGCACTATGGCGATGAGTCGGAACACACCATAACCCCGCTCGACAAAGAACTGTATGCCGGAAGCCACAAGGGGAAGGAGTGTGTGAAACTCACACTCAACGGATGGAGAATAAACTGCAACGGAGGAGTGATAAGGAAGGAATGCTACACCGACACGTTCAGCACCTTCGGCTCTTCCCTCACATATTCCTGCGCAGATGAGCTTCTGTCGCGCCAGCTTCTGTTTATGACTCCTACCGTGGCTTTCTCTCCGGCAAAATATTTTTACAGGCCGAACTGCGATTCCATAACACGCAAAAAATCGGCCAAACTTTTCGATTTTATACTCAACAACAGGACTCTGCTGCAGTTCACCCGCGATAATTTCGGAGAGAATAGCGAAGAGTATATACTTGCCCAGCAACAGAACTTCCACGGGATTTTCAACGCGCTCAGGCTGCTTAACAAATATAAGTTCAGCACCCGCGACAAAGATTATGCCCTTACCCTCATTGAAAAGTCGAGAAAACTTGTAGACGAGCCCCTGCTCTCACCGCATGTCAGCCCCCGCTACATGGCGCTGCTCAGAAGAGGGGTGCCGCAGACAAAAATGGCGCTAATGATTGCCGACTCATTCCGCAACCTAATCAACAAACGAATCTGACCTAATCCCGCCTCATCATGAAACTCAAAAAAATAATCGGCAGTCTCGGACGCAGATATGGCGGCGAACCTTTCCGGATTATCCGCAAGTTCTGCTACGACGCCCTGGAAATACCGGCAAGGTTCAGCCCTGTAAACGAAATACGCGGCAAGCATTACAAACAATCAGGCCGGAGGGCATGCATGTATGATACAGACGAATTTTCTTTCTATAACCTTCACTACACTGCGGGAAAGAGCGACAATGTGAAAGAAGGGATTATCTGCATGTTCGACGGAAGCCTTGCCCACGGCGGAATCACCGACCGCATACGCGGCATCCTGACCACATGGCAGGAGGCTAAACGACGTGGCACACCGTTTTATATTCACTGGACACATCCATTCCGCCTCGACACTTACCTCATCCCTGCCGAAGCTGACTGGAGAATTGATGATTCTGAAGTGTCAAGACTAAGGGGCGATGCCTTCCCGGTGATGATAGAGGAGACTTCTATGTTTCACACCCACCTTGAAAACAGGCTCCGCCTCAAAGCCGCCCTAAAGAATGCGCTTCCGCAGACTCATGTCTACACCAACGCCGACAATTCTCGCGGGAAATACTCATCTCTATATAAAGAGCTCTTCAGGCCCTCTCCCCTCTTGCAGAACGCTCTCGACACTCATCTGGAAGTGCTCGGAACCGGGTTCTATGCCTTTTCATTCCGTTTCATCGGGCTGCTCGGCGACTTCACCGACAATGCCAAAACCGAGCTTCCTCACGACGAAGCCGAAATGCTGATCAGGAAAGTCACCGATGAATTTATGTCGCTGGCCATGCGAGTGCCGGCACAGAAGAAGATACTCATCACGAGCGACAGCCCCCGTTTCCTGCGACACATATCTGCCACAGAGCCGAGAATATATATCGTGCCGGGCGATGTGCAGCACACAGATTATGCACAAAATGCCGGCGATGACTTGTGGCTCAAGACCTTTGTTGACCAGCATCTTCTCATGCACGCCTCAAGAATAACACTGATGCGCACCGGGAAGATGTATAAATCAGGATTCCCCAGATTCGCGGCAGAAGTGGGGGGGGTGGAGTTTATAGACCATCAATTCTGACGCCATGGCAGAGAAAGGTGAAAACAGCTACGGCAATATCCTCAAGCGCATATCGGCGTTCGGGGGCGTGCAGGTTTTCAACATTCTTATCAACATTGCTAGAGGGAAGTTCGTGGCGCTCTTTCTCGGCCCCGCAGGGATGGGCATATCTCAGCTTCTCACCTCTTCCACCAACACCATCCAGCAGCTTTCAAGCCTCGGGCTAAATCTATCGATTGTGAAGGAGACTGCCTCACGCAAAGACGACAGCGAGAGCCTGCCGCATGCAATGGCCACTGCGCGCCGCCTCATTCTTCTCACTTCTGCGCTCGGAGCGGCACTGTGCTTAATTTTATCGCCTCTGCTGAGCCTTTGGACGTTTGGCGACTATTCCTACACTCTGAGTTTCGTAGCCCTTTCCGTAATGGTGGCCCTTATGGTGGCGGCAAACGGACATCTGGCTTTGCTTCAAGGCATGGGGGAGGTGAAACGCCTGTCGAAGGCATCGCTTGCCGGAGGACTCGCCGGACTGTTCTGCGGGGTGCCGCTCTATTATTTTTTTGGGGCAGACGGCATTGTCCCGGCAATGATAATACTGGCTCTGGCCATATTCCTTTTCTATTATATCTCCTTTCGTAAATCTGTAAAAGCAGACAGCATCAAATTTTCATGGAGCAGCCACAAGCCTATCGTTAAAAAGCTTGTTTCACTGGGCCTGGTGCTGATGGTCGGCTCATTAGTGGGCACATTCACGAATTATGCAATCAATATCTTCGTTAGGGCCTACGGCTCTGAAGAGATGGTTGGGCTTTTCCAATCGGCCAACTCAATCACCAACCAATATGTGGGGGTGATATTCAGCGCCCTCGCCCTCGACTATTTTCCAAGGCTCTCCTCAGTGAGCCACGACACGCGAAAACTCTGCGAAGTGGTCAACCGTCAGGCAGAGATAGTAATCCTCATAGTCACTCCCCTTGTGCTGCTTCTGATGCTCACAGCTCCGCTGGTGATAAAAATCCTGCTCACCGACAGTTTCCTTGAGGTCACTCCGCTCATGCGATGGCTCGGTTTCGGAGTGCTGGTGCAATCGGTGTCTTTCCCCATGGGCTACATTCTTATTGCCAAAGACAACCGCAAAGTCTACATCTGGCTTGAAGTTGTTTTCTCCAATCTGATGTGGATAGCATGCAGCATGGGGTTCTTTTATCTATATTCATTGATAGGGCTGGGCATAAGCCTGGTTGTAAGGGCCTCGATTGATGTGGCCGTCACATATTGCGTGTGCCGGAAAGCATACGGCTTCCGCATCACAGGCAAAACCGCGTCTATTGTAGCCATATCGCTGCTGCTTGGCGCATTCGGGTTCGCCTCCACATTTATCGGCGGCAATTTCCCGTATTACTTCTTGCCGGCCATAATCGCCATGTCGGCGACATACTCATTCATACGCCTCCGCAAAGGGGTGCGCACTACCGAATCCATTCAAGAGGATTAAGTTTCTCCCTGTTTTTCCACACTTCAAAATGAATTGAGCTTCTGCTGTGGTCGTCATCGTCGGGAGCAAGCGCCCCGAGTCCCTGGCCGGCCCTTACCTGATCGCCCACCTTCACGGCCGGCGACGATATGTTGCCATACACTGTGTAATAGTTTCCATGATTTACAATCACCACAGTGTTATAGCCGGGAATCATATACACGCCCGACACTTTGCCGCCATACACCGCCAGCGCCGACGCCCCGGGGCTTACCTCGGCATCTATTCCCGGGTTGTCATAAACCACGTCAGGAAGGTCGGGAAGCGACTGCCGCCCGAATCGCGATGTAACCTTGAACGAGCCGGAAGCCGGTTTCGGAAGGCTTCCTTTCATGGAAGCAAAATTACCGGCTGAATTGACCGTTGCATTCGCCGAGGCCCCTTTGGATGCGGCAGAGCCGGGAACCCGTTTTCTCGCCTCGGCATAGTTCTGAGGCACACTCTTCGATTGCTCCTGTTTCTCGTTTGGTTTCTTTTCTTTTTTCTTTCTCTTTCGCTCCTTTTTGGCCTCTTTTTTCTTGGCTTCCTCAAGTTTCTTCTGCTCCTTCCTTGTCTCTGCCTCTCTTTTTGAATTCTCCCTGGAATTTTCGGCGAGCAGCTCAGCCTCTCTGGCGGCAGCCTCCTTAGCGGCCTCGGCCTCAAGCCTTGCAGCCTCCTCGCGAGCAAGCCTTTCCTCCTCTGCCTTGCGTGCTGCCTCCTGACGCGCACGCTCTTCTGCGGCGCGACGCTCTTCTGCGGCGCGACGCTCCTCCTCGGCAATAAGCGCCGATATTCGAGAGCGCAATTCATTGGCTTCAGCCTGCTTGCGGCTCAGATGCGATTTCAGGGCATTGCCATTTGCCTTCAATTCAGCCACTATGGCATCCTGTCTTGAATATTGCTTCTGAAGGGACTGCTGCTCCGATTGCTGCTTCCTCAAGGCAGCCCCATGCTCGCCCCTTGTCTTGGCGAGACTCTCTTTCTGCGATTTAAGTTCTGAAGTCTTGCTGTCGATGGCCGCGCTCTGGCGGTCTTTCCACCTTGAGAACTGCCTCAGGTAGCGCATTCTCCTCAATGCCTGATTAAAATTCTCGGAAGCGAACACAAAGGCCAGTCCCGACATGTTTTTACGCGCCACCCTCATCTTCTTCACCGCTTTCAGATATTCGTCGCGAAGGCGCTGAAGCTCACTTTCATTGGTTGTGATATTTCCCTCCAGTGTCGATATCTGCTGAGTCAATGCAGATATGCGTTTTGAGGTTGCGGCAATCTTCCCTTTCGAGGCAGATATGTCGCCTTCAAGTTTTCCGAGCTCGCTGAGTCCCGACTTTATCGACCTCTCGTTCTCTTTTATCTGCTGCTCTGTGAGCCGAATCTCCTTTTGCGTAGCCTCCTGCCTCTTCTTGACATCGGCAGATGTTTCTTTTGCCACAGCGCCGCGCCTCTTTTTGGTGGCCGACTTTTTCTGAGGCTCACGTACTGCATAAGCCGGTTCCGCCATAGAGCTCACTACGGCTGCACAAGCGATAAAGGTTAAGAAAAGATGTTTAAGATCAGTTGCCATCTGAGATGAGAGGTTAGAATGATTTCATAAACTGCTGGAATGTGAGCTGCGTGTAGCGCGAATTGATTTTTATCGGGTCGATTGGCGACCCGCCCTCCACCGGGTTGTCGAGCTCAAGTGTGGCTGAATAATTCTTTTTTGGAGAAAGATAGGTCACTGCCAGGTCGTAGCCGTTGTCATAATACTCAAAACCGAGTGTCACCGACACTCCCTCCGCCTCGGCCGGCATAACAAGCAACGCCTCGGGGCGGGCATAGTCATCAATCACATATCCATAGCTGAACCCCTCTGTCTGTGCCATCTCAGACGGTATCAGAGAAAACACGTCACCATCTTCGGCATATATCTCCACGGCCTCGCAATGTTCTGCGTCAAGAGCCCCAAAGCCGGGAATAACAACCCTTCCTAAAATCAGGTTCTGTACGTCAGACAATGTGCCGGGATAATATGAAAGCGCCTTTTCCAGCGACTCCTTCACATACGTCTTTTTCATCTTGTTCACAACCAGAAGAGAATCGGTGAAAATCTCCGCTCTTCCCACCTCTCCCATAAGAGGGACCCTGAGAGAAATCATGACTGAGCTGTCGCGCTGCATAAAAATTTTCACCGAAGGGCTAAGCGGCAGCCCGGCCATTTTAAGTTTTCCCGACAGTGTTATCGTCTCCCAGTCATATCCGGCGGAATCCATCGCTTCCACCACCATCCTTTTTTCATCATCGCGCAGAGGGGTCTGTGCCGACACCTCATGCGACATATTTCCTATAAACATGCAGAGCAGGATAATTCCGCCTGCAATACGAGTTATTATCTTCACTTTGTATGTTGTTTCTTCACGAATATTCACTCCCAAGCCTCCGCTCATTCAAAAAAGAATGTCTTGTTGGCCACCTTTTTCTTCAAAAGTTCGTTGTCCGGCTCAAGGTCAAGCGCACGTTTCCAGTTCTCCACAGCCTCATCCGGGCGATGGTTCATAAATAGGATGTCGCCGAGATGATGATAAAACTCCCCGGCCATTTCCCCGGCGGCCTCTGCGGCGGCCACTGCCTTCATCTGATATTCCAATGCCTCCTTATAATCTTTTTTCTTAAAAAGAATCCAGGCATATGTGTCGAGATAAGTAGGATTTTCCGGCTCAAGGTCAAGCGACTCCTTGCTCATCTCCAGAGCCTTGTCGATGTCTCCGCCGGTTTCTGTAAGAAAATAGGCATAGTTATTAAGAGTCATCGGGTTAGAGGGGAAGAAGAACAGCGAATTGTCATATGCGCGAAAAGCCTTGTCGAGCTCACCGGCAGTGTAATACATATCACCCAGCATATTATATAGCGAGCTCATCCTTGTCAGGCCGTCGTAGTTGAGCATGCCGCGGAAAGTCGTGTCGGAGATAGAGTCAGTGAGCGGAAGCGAAGGGTCGGCCTCATGGATAAGGTCGGCATACGCCTTCTCCGCACTCTCAAAATCCTTCACAGTGGTTGCAGCTGCGGCATACATAAGTTTTATTCCGTTAGGAATCTCGATATGCTCCCCCGCCCTGCGATAAGTTGCGATGGCATCGTCGGCTCTGTCGTCGGCAAGCTGATAGCGCATAAGCTGCCCCCAGTATTCCACATTGGTAGGGTTCAGGTCTATGGCATAGCCTATCTGCTCTTCCGCCTCTGCGAAGTCACCCTTGGCTCCGCTATATCTCGCCGCGAGGTCGAGCACCTCCGGCTCGTGGGGATACTGTTCGATAAGCACCTCAAACAGATGGTCGCCTCTCCCTGTGTCGCTGCGGTCATTCAGCAGATTCTTAAGATAATCCTCAAGAATAGACGCTTTCTGCACCGGGTCGAAATCTTCAGAGAGCAATGCCTCATACATCTTATTGTCGAAAGCCACGCTGTCGCCTATGCTCTTGTAATAATTGGCGAGTGCAATCTTTGCCGAGCCATTGTCGGGGCTAAGGCTTTCTGCCTGCTGATAATAGGCAAGCGTAGAGTCGTTATTCCCTATCACCTCATACAGATTCCCTTTCAACATCCTGAACGACGGCTCCCCGGGGTTTGAGTCGACAAGGTCAGTAGCCTCGTTCACCGCAGCCACAGTGTCGCCGGCAGAAAGGAAGAAGCTCATCTTCTTGAGAGAGACCTGGGGGGATTTCCCCTCCGACTTCTCATATCGGTCAAGAACGCTTATTGCTTTATCGAGCTCGTTGTTCACCATATATGCGTCGGCAAGCTGAATGAGCGTGAAAGTCTCTTTAGGCATCAGGGAGTCGATTCTCTCATATATCCTTATCGACTCCGAGATAGTGTCGAGCCTCGAAGCCACGTAGGCATAGAACCTGCCCTCATAGATGTCGGCCGGGAAGGCATCTACAAATGTGCGCATCATTTCCATTGTGCGAATCAGCTGTTGCTCGCTTTGCATAGAGTCGGTCTGAATCATCAGCCGGTTCATGCCGTAGGCATTTGCCGCCTCAGCATATGAGGGGTCGGTGAGATAAGCCTTCTTATAGAATTCATAAGCCTCGACGGGCTTATCTTCCGCCATTCTTCTGGCGCCTTCAAGATAGTAATACCGTGCTTTACGGCGCAGGCTTCCGTCGTCGGAGACAGCCGCCGCCAGCACAGGCACCACCGCCAGCATTATGAGCGATATGATTATTTTGATTTTTTTCAATGTAGTTTATTTTGGATATTGGAGCCGTTAAGACTTTGTGAGTGCAACTGTGGAATAGCGTCATCAATCAGGAAAGACCTGTGTGGCCGAATCCCCCGCCCTCCCTTTTGGTGCGGTCGAGTTCTTTTGCCTCTTCCCATTCCACGTGAGAATATTGCTTGATGACCATCTGGCAGATTCGCTCACCATCATTCACTACAAAATCATTTTCCCCGAGATTGATGAGAATTATTCCTATCTCCCCTCTATAGTCGGCATCCACAGTGCCCGGAGTGTTGGCAATCGAAATGCCGTAGTTCAGGGCGAGACCAGAGCGAGGCCTGATCTGGCATTCATATCCCTGCGGAAGCTGTATGTAAAGCCCCGTGGGGATGAGAGCGCGCTGCAGAGGTTTGAGTGTGACAGGTCCCTCCGGGAGGAATGCCCTGACATCCATGCCGGCTGCTTCAATTGTGCCATAGGCGGGAAGGGGGTGATGACTCTTATTGATAATTTTTACTTTTACTCGATCCATTGCTTTTGAAATTAAAACTTGTTTAACCGTAAGGCGCATGAGCGAGCCTTAATTCTCTAACCGAGTGACATGGTTAAAAGTTTGACGGGCACGCCATGAATCTACAAAATTAATAAAAAGCCACCTTTAATCAGCAAAAAACGCCACAAAATCTTAATCTATCGCGCAATATTCCCCCTTTGGGCCTTGTAGAAAAAAAAACAAGGCCGCCTTAAAATTAAGACAACCTTGGATTCGTTTAGCATTCTTCGGGGAATTAGCCCTCAGAGATTGCATCGTTAGGACAAACCTGTGCGCAGCTGCCGCAGCTGATGCAAGTGTCGGGATCAATTTTGTAGATATCGCCCTCTGAGATAGCGTCAACGGGGCAAACAGACATGCAAGTGCCGCAAGCGATGCAGTTGTCACCAATTACGTATGCCATAATTTTATAAATTTTAGTTAATTAGTTATTAGTTTCTTATTTATTTGCATTACAAAATTAGGACATCGAAACCATTTGTGCAACTAATTCCCCTTTTATTGGCCTAATTTATAATGATTCCAAATAGCAATTTGCGACTCCACATTCTAAACACCAAGGAATCAACCCTCACATGTAATTTCTTTTTTGCCTCACAGAGCCTGCATTTACATCTTTTTTATTATCTTTGCATCGCGACCCCACCAATTCAAGGTCTTATCAGCATCATGACTCAAAAGCCACTCATATCTGTAATTACAATCACATTCAACGCCTCCGCTCAGCTGCCACCCACTATGAAGGCTGTGTCGCGGCAGTCGTTTACTAATTTCGAGCATATCATAATCGACGGGGCGTCGACTGATTCCACTATTGACGTGGCACGCAAAATGGCCACTGAGAATCTCCGCATTCTCAGTGAGCGCGACAACGGGCTGTATGATGCGATGAACAAGGGGCTGGGAATGGCCAAAGGGAAATATGTAATCTTCCTCAATGCCGGCGACGCCTTCCACTCTCCCGACACTCTGGCTGCCTATGCAAAAGCGGCAGAAAAGGATGCCGACATTATTTATGCCGACACCGTGATTGTAGACAGCGAGCGCAAAATGATAGCACCGCGCCACCTCTCGGCCCCGCGCCTGCTCACATTCAAATCGTTTGCAAAGGGGATGCTTGTGTGCCACCAGGCTTTCATGGTAAAAAAAGACATTGCACCCAAATATGACCTCGCCTACCGTTTTTCGGCAGACTATGACTGGACCGTGAAGTGCATCTCTCGCACTACCCCCGAAAAATGCGTTAACCTCAATACCGTGGCTATCGACTATCTCAACGACGGGCTCACTGACCGCAACAAAATAAAATCGCTTCGCGAAAGATTCAACATCATGTGTCGCCACTATGGAGTGGTCGCCACTGTCGGCAACCATCTGTCGTTTGTGATAAGAGCCTTGAACCGCAAACTTTCAAAATGATTCTCAGTGATTGGTCAGTTTATCCTTTTTTAGAAGACAAAAAAGGAAATAACCACCTGTTGAATGAAAAATATTTGCTATATTCGCACATTAAAAGGAATTATCAACCAATAGCCGGCCTCCGCATTAAAGCCAACATCGCTGAGGCCGCACGTTAATGTTGAACAAAATGCACACCGCAGACTTTATTTCAATCCGCCAGATTGCAAGAAATGTCAACAACGACAATCTTAATGAAGAGATTCTTGCATTCGACACCGGTTTCTCCATAGAAAATGAAGAAGCATTCCCTCTCAGGATAAATGCTCTTGTAATCGCGCTATGCCTCTCGGGAACCGGAAAAATCGGCATCGACCTCAGGGAATACAAATTGAAGAAAAACAGTCTGATTGTTATTCAACCCAAAAACTACATCTTTTTGTCGCAATATTCGCCCGATTTCAGATGCGCAGTAGTGGCTTGCTCAAAACGTGTGGTCGACGACGTGTTCCCAAGGCTCACCGACATTCTCCCCATCCTTATTCACCACCGCACAGAGCCGGTGACCCAGCTTTCTGACAGCGAGGCCGACGACATATTCAGCTTCTACAGTTTTCTGCGCTCAAAACTGAAAGGGCCGCGCACCACTTTCCTAAAGCAAAAAGTGCTCTGCATGCTTCAGGCCGCTCTCTACGAGATGATGGACATTCATCAGAAAAACTCTGAAAGAATCGATAACCAGCGTTCGCGCAAAGAGGAGATTATGGCAAAATTCATTCTGGCTGTGAGTGAAGAATTCCGCACCCAGCGCCAGGTGGCATACTATGCACGCAAGTTCTACATAACTCCCAAGCACCTTTCGGCAGTGGTAAAAGAGATTTCAGGACGCACAGCAGGCGACTGGATTGAGAACTACGTCGTGATGGAAGCAAAGGTGCTGCTCAAGACAACCGACAAAACTATTCAGGAGATAACACTTATGCTGAACTTCGCCAACCAGTCATTCTTCGGGAAATACTTCAAACACCACACCGGCTTATCCCCAACAGCATACCGTAAAAAATTCTCCTGACATTATCCTCCTTTTTTATTTTTTATAGAGCTTAGGATTTATAGAGCTCCGGCATCGATTCCACAATCACCGGAGCTCTTATATTTATAAACCGTCACTTACTAATCACACACACTTCCGATTGTCCTAAGCTCCCCCGTGCGGCGTTCCGGGAACGCCGGCCGCGCCCGCTGGCGGGGAGATAAAAAAAAGCCTCCGGAGGCAATCTGTCTCCGGAGGCTCTAAGGCGGCGATTACCTACTCTCCCGCTTTCGCAGTACCATCGGCGTGATAAGGCTTAACTTCTCTGTTCGGAATGGGAAGAGGTGGAGCCCTTATGCTGTCATCACCTGAATATCTTCTTTCCCGCGACTCTGCGCGGTGATGGCCTTGAAAAGACCACGACGGAAGCGGCGGGAGACTTCGCGAAACACCCGAGCCAACGACGGCTAGCCTGGCTTGCTTTCTTTTTTCCGGAACGTTCGGGCAATTAGTACCGCTCGGCTGAACATGTCGCCATGCTTGCACCTGCGGCCTATCGACGTCGTAGTCTGCGACGGCCCTGTCACGAGATCTTATCTTGGAGCTGGCTTCGTGCTTAGATGCTTTCAGCACTTATCCTACCCAGACGCTGCTACCCGGCGGTGCCCCTCGGCGGGACAACCGGCGCACAGGAGGTCTGTCCAGCACGGTCCTCTCGTACTAGTGCCGGATCTCCGCAAATCTCAACGCCCACAACAGATAGAGACCGAACTGTCTCACGACGTTCTGAACCCAGCTCGCGTGCCACTTTAATAGGCGAACAGCCTAACCCTTGGGACCTTCTCCAGCCCCGGGATGTGACGAGCCGACATCGAGGTGCCAAACCACTCCGTCGATATGAGCTCTTGGGAGGGATCAGCCTGTTATCCCCGGAGTACCTTTTATCCTTTGAGCGACGGCCCTTCCATGCGGAACCGCCGGATCACTATGCTCAAGTTTCCTTCCTGTTCGACTTGTATGTCTCGCAGTCAAGCGCCCTTATGCCATTGCACTCTGCGGCCGGTTGCCAATCGGCCTGAGGGCACCTTTAGGAGCCTCCGTTACGCTTTTGGAGGCGACCACCCCAGTCAAACTACCCGCCAAGCAATGTCCTCGCTAATCGCGAGTTAGAAGCCAAATGTGCGAAGGCCAGTATTTCAACAACGACTCCGCGGCGACTGGCGCCACCGCCTCTCTGTCTCCTGACTATCCTACACATCGCACACCCGGCCCCAATGCTAAGCTGCAGTAAAGGTTCACGGGGTCTTTTCGTCCCGTTGCGGGTAATCGGCATCTTCACCGATACTACAATTTCACCGAGCTCACGGTCGAGACAGTGTCCGGATCATTACACCATTCGTGCAGGTCGGAACTTACCCGACAAGGAATTTCGCTACCTTAGGACCGTTATAGTTACGGCCGCCGTTTACCGGGGCTTCACTTCACCGCTTCGCTTGCGCTGACGGCTCCGCTTAACCTTCCGGCACCGGGCAGGTGTCAGGCTGTATACCGCGCCTTGCGGCTTCGCACAGCCCTGTGTTTTTGCTAAACAGTTGCCTGGACCTATTCTCTGCGCCTCCCCTTGTCTAGGGGGGAGGGCCCCTTATCCCGAGGTTACGGGGCCAGTTTGCCTAGTTCCTTGACCGTGAATCTCTCGAGCGCCTTGGTATCTTCTACCCGACCACCTGTGTCGGTTTACGGTACGGGCCGGCTACCGCTCAAGCGGCGGGCGCGGTTTTTCTCGGGAGTCTGCTCCTCCGCGGTTGTCACTCGCCGCATGCGGCTCGTGTACTGTCTGCTTTCGCGCCCGGCGTTTCCGCCGCCGAGCCTCGCTACGGCATTCAACGCGCTATTCCGTCAGCGCGCACGCGTTTCGCTCCTCCGTCACCGCTCCGCCTCGCGGAAGCCGGGTTGCGGAATATTGACCGCATGTCCATCCGCCCGGCCTGTCAGGCCGGCGTTAGGCCCCGACTTACCCTGAACCGATTAGCGTTGTTCAGGAACCCTTGGTCTTTCGGCGAGGGGGTTTCCCGCCCCCTTTGTCGTTACTTATACCTGCATTTGCTTTTCCCGCCGCTCCAGCGCGTCTCGCGGCGCGCATTCGCCGCGGCGGGAATGCTCCCCTACCAATCCGCCCTAAGGCGGAGTCCACGTCTTCGGCACCAGGCTTATGCCCGATTATTATCCACGCGGGGCCGCTCGACTAGTGAGCTGTTACGCACTCTTTAAATGAATGGCTGCTTCCAAGCCAACATCCTAGCTGTCGCTGCGGCCCCACCTCGTTATTGCCTTCAACTCAGCCCGGATTTCGGGGCCTTAGACGGTGGTCTGAGTTGTTCCTCTCTCGGACGCGGACCTTAGCACCCGCGCCCTCACTCCCGGAGTCCCTGCCGCGGCATTCGGAGTTCGTCAGGACTTGATAGGCGGCGAAGCCCTCGCATCCTATCGGTCGCTCTACCTCCGCGGCATATGCCCCGAGGCTGCACCTAAATGCATTTCGGGGAGTACGAGCTATCTCCGAGTTTGATTGGCCTTTCACTCCTACGCACAGGTCATCCGAAAGCTTTTCAACGCTTACCGGTTCGGACCTCCAGACGGTGTTACCCGTCCTTCATCCTGCCCATGCGTAGATCACTCGGTTTCGCGTCTGCCTCCGCCGACTCGGCGCCCTGTTCGGACTCGCTTTCGCTCCGGCTCCGGGCCTCAGGCCCTTAGCCTCGCCGGCGACGGCAACTCGCAGGTTCATTATGCAAAAGGCACGCCGTCACCACACCAGGTGGCTCCGACCGCTTGTAGGCGCATGGTTTCAGGGTCTTTTTCACTCCTCTGTCCGAGGTGCTTTTCACCTTTCCCTCACGGTACTCGTTCGCTATCGGTCTCTCGGTAGTATTTAGCCTTTCGGGATGGTCCCCGATAATTCAGCCGGGATTTCTCGTGCCCCGGCCTACTCAGGTGCCGACTGGTCTTGTCTCGGGTCTTCGTGTACGGGGCTTTCACCTCCTCCGGCCGCGCGTTCCAGCGCGTTCCACTGACCCTGACTCGACGTGGCGTCGGTCCTATAACCCCGGCACATGCCTTGCGACACCGCCGGTTTGGGCTCCTCCCCGTTCGCTCGCCGCTACTGGGGGAATCGTTGTTACTTTCTCCTCCTGGCGGTACTTAGATGTTTCAGTTCCCACCGTTCGCCTCCCGCTCTGCGGGATGCCGGGATCGCTCCCGGCGGGTTGCCCCATTCGGACATCCGCGGATCACTGGGCATTTGCCCCTCCCCGCGGCTTTTCGCAGCTTGTCACGTCCTTCTTCGCCTCCGAGAGCCAAGGCATCCCCCATGCGCCCTTCGTTCGTTCCGTTTTAACGGAATGCCGGACGACATTCTTCTCGCGCGGGCATCGCCCGCGCCGCCTAAGCCTTTTTTGCCTGCCGCCATCCGAATGGACGGCGGCGCTCGTTGTTTCTCGTTGAGTTTCTACGTTTGTCTTCTCGCTTCGCAATCGCGCATGCCGCGCAATCGCTCTCGCTTCCATCATGTCAATGTGCTCTTTTCAAAGTCCCCCCAAAGGAGGGGGAGCGGCGTCTGCCGCTTCCGGGCCGCACGGCCTCTTGCCGCGCGCTCTGTAGTCCTTGGCAGAGTTGAACTGCCGACCTCTACATTATCAGTGTAGCGCTCTAACCAACTGAGCTAAAGGACTATGCAGAAATCAACCCTGTTGATTTCAAGCGAGATCCGACCTCGCTCTATAAGGTTGCCTCAGGACATCCGACAAAGACAGGCGCACGGTGTGTCTCCTCAATCACCTTCTGTTGTCATCCCTCAACCGAAGGCCGCAGTCCGGCCTCCAGAAAGGAGGTGTTCCAGCCGCACCTTCCGGTACGGCTACCTTGTTACGACTTAGCCCCAGTCACCGATTTCGCTCTAGGGCGCGCCTCCCGGCGACGCACTTCAAGCGCCCTCGGCTCCCATGGCTTGACGGGCGGTGTGTACAAGGCCCGGGAACGTATTCACCGCGCCATGGCTGATGCGCGATTACTAGCGAATCCAGCTTCACGGAGTCGGGTTGCAGACTCCGATCCGAACTGAGAGGGGCTTTCGGGTTCCGCTCGGCGTCGCCGCCTGGCTTCCCGCTGTACCCCCCATTGTAACACGTGTGTCGCCCCGGACGTAAGGGCCGTGCTGATTTGACGTCATCCCCGCCTTCCTCGCGGCTTGCGCCGGCAGTCCGTGCAGAGTCCCCAGCCTTTCCTGCTGGCAACTGCACGCGGGGGTTGCGCTCGTTATGGCACTTAAGCCGACACCTCACGGCACGAGCTGACGACAACCATGCAGCACCTCGGAAGACGTCCCGAGGGAAAGGGGCGTCTCTGCCCCTGCCGTCTCCCGTTTGAGCCCGGGTAAGGTTCCTCGCGTATCATCGAATTAAACCACATGTTCCTCCGCTTGTGCGGGCCCCCGTCAATTCCTTTGAGTTTCACCGTTGCCGGCGTACTCCCCAGGTGGAATGCTTATCGCTTTCGCTTCGCCCCCCAGGCATATCTCTGCCCGGACAGCAAGCATTCATCGTTTACTGCGTGGACTACCAGGGTATCTAATCCTGTTCGATACCCACGCTTTCGTGCCTCAGCGTCAGTGTGGAGCCGGTACGCTGCCTTCGCAATCGGGGTTCTGCGCGATATCTAAGCATTTCACCGCTACACCGCGCATTCCGCGTACTTCTCTCCAACTCCAGCCCGCCAGTTTCAACGGCTCGCCGGGGTTGAGCCCCGGGCTTTTACCGCTGACTTAACAGGCCGCCTGCGCACCCTTTAAACCCAATAAATCCGGATAACGCTCGCATCCTCCGTATTACCGCGGCTGCTGGCACGGAGTTAGCCGATGCTTTTTCTTCAGGTACCCTCATCCGGGGACTAGTCCCCGCCTTTGTTCCCTGACAAAAGAGGTTTACGATACGCTGTACCTTCTTCCCTCACGCGGCTTGGCTGGTTCAGGCTCCCGCCCATTGACCAATATTCCTCACTGCTGCCTCCCGTAGGAGTCTGGTCCGTGTCTCAGTACCAGTGTGGGGGGCCTTCCTCTCAGAACCCCTACGCATCGTCGCCTCGGTGGGCCGTTACCCCGCCGACCAGCTAATGCGCCGCATGCCCATCCCTGTCCGGATCGCTCCTTTCCTCGCCCCGGGATGCCCCGGGGCGATATACGCGGGTTTAGCCCGCCTTTCGGCGGGTTGTCCCCCTGACAGGGGCAGGTTGCATACGTGTTACTCACCCGTGCGCCGCTCGCCGGCAGTGGGAGCAAGCTCCCACCCCGCTGCCGCCCGACTTGCATGTGTTAAGCCTGCCGCTAGCGTTCATCCTGAGCCAGGATCAAACTCTCCGCTGTTAGTATATAGTTTCCTATTTTACTCGGTTTGGCGCCCTCCCCAAATGGGGCGGGCTGTTGTTCTCTGGCCGGACGCTATTCCTTGGTTGCCTGGTTGACTTCGATTGACGGAGACTGCTCTGTTCCGTGTCTCCTTGTCTCTGTCTGTATGGCCCGGGGCCTACGCCCCGGTTTGTCCTGTGGCATCGTTGTCAATGTTCTCTCCCGCTCCCGGGGCGTCTGCCGCGCTCGGCTCGTTTCCCGTTTGCGGTTGCAAAATTACAACCTTTTTCCGCCCCCCGCAAGCGTTTTTATGCTGTAGAGCATATTTTTTATTTTCTCCGCACGCAAGACATTGTTATTTAACCGAATCAACAAATGTTAAAATATGTGTTGTTTTGTTAATCATAAAACTTTTTCCCGAGTCATGTTGTTATTCCGACATCTTTGTGCGCATATTTTTTTGACTGACACCTAATTTTTATTGAATAAACAACTAAAAAAAGATGGCTTCCGGACGTTTTATCACTTTCCGGAGACCATCTTTTTCTAATTTTAATCATAAATGCAGCACATCTACCCTACCCTCATTTCCCAATATTATTCCGTGCTCTGTATTCCGATACCGTCAAACAGTGTCAGACAGTGAGCGTAAGGGCTGACCCTACAAAGGCACTCACAGCTGTTGCGCATGCACAGACATAATACTTCTCCTTTATACTCACAACGATTCCTGATATCATTACTGCCAATAGAATCACCTCATTGCCAATATTCCACCACAAGCCAACGCTGCTTGTAATATCTTCAGCCGCAATCCGGCGCGCCATATAGGAGAAAAACCATATACTCACCCCCAATAGAAACGGCCATCTTCTATACATCTCCGGTCTCTGCATATCACACACTGTCAGAATAATACCATACTAAACCGCTCCCAGCCAAAGCCACAATGAATGCCCACAACGCATAGGAATAACTTTTTTCTTTTAGGCACATTACACTTGTAAACAGTGCTATCCCGACAAAAGCAATCAAATTCACGATATTCCAAACAGGGTACTTATTATCTGATAATCCACCACATAGAAATATATATAATCCAAACGACAAACACCATCCCATAGCTACTGCAATCAAAATCTTATTGTTTAAAATTGCAGGACGATTCCTTCTATCATCAATTTCCATATAGACACTTATTGTATTTTTCCGTAGCTTCAAGTATCCCATAACTTGTACATAACGCATCAAACAACGCACCTGCAGGTCCAGCACCCGCTAAAATTACCGTCACGGCTATGTCTTCTAACGACCCACTCGCTAAATCCGATTTCAATTTATTAAAACAGTCCTCTTGTTGGGGAGATAGTACTGCATTGCGAGTTGATAAATCAGGAAGAGGATTTGCTAATATTTTAGCAACACCCATAACGTACAGATTATACTTAAATTCGTTATCCGAAATAATCTCGTTTCTAAAAGAATCTACATCTGGATTCATATAGAATTCATGTAAAAATTCACCATATTTTAAGTATCCCTCATACCCTATCGAATCTATTATAATCTCTCTTCCTTCATTTACATATAAATCAATCTCGTCCTCTTAACGGCTGTATTCTGCATATAACGAATCTACCACAGACACAGGGCAAGAAAGAAGATACTCCAAAATATTACAACCCTTTTCATCTGTAGTACGGGTAGATGATCCTACAAGCAGCTCATAAACCTTTTCCGATTTTATCTGTTCCTCATAAATAGCCTGAGCGAGCTTGCTATCGAACTCACTATTTATAACACTTTCCTAAACAGGAAAAACCTCAGAATTACAACTTACGCCAAATAAAAGAGCAAGTATGCCTAATACCAATAAATAATTTTTCATACTTTTTATATTTAATTTATTTATACAACATCACGAATGTTAACATTGTTCACAGCACTTAACTTATTTTAACAACGAAAAAAAGCGTGCTTTAAAATACGCTTTTTGAAATTCTCGATATTTTGATGGGTCAGTCGTCAATTCTCAGGAACTGCCCGGAGCGGTCAAACTCCAGTTCGATGCCGTCTGACAATTCTATCTCATATTTTCTTGAGTCAATATCCATCGACACTATCTTGCGTCCTGAAAAATTCTTCGACACATAATCGCAGATTGTCTTGAGCAAAAGCCCCGACGGCACTTCTCTCATGCCACAGTCTATCTCTTTGAGCTCTCCGTCCTTATCGAAATCAAGCTCCGTGCCATCATTTAGCACCACGTCATAATCAGCACCCCCAAAAAGATTCGAGTCGATTTTTATATGATTGACAGCCATCTTGGGATAGTATGTCTTGAGCAACTTCTGCGCTGCCGCAGGAAGTTCGGCCACATCTCTGCTCACCCTGTCGCGTGCGGAAAGCGAGCCGGCCATCATGGCAATCATAAATGCCAACACCAATAACTTCTTCATAATATACATATTTTCATATATTTTACACAATCCGCAAGAACCTGACGCCTATGTGCCGGCATGAAGCATCCTGCAAACCCTTATTTATAGGGAAGGGAAACAGAAAGCAGGCCATAGCCACTACCGGCTATGAGCTGCTGATAACAATGGACACGAAATGATGCCGTCAGAATTTATATGTCAGGCCCGCAAGAATCGGAAGCCGGTTGAAATCTTTCATATACTGGTATTTGAACTCGAAATTAGCTGCGAAATTAGATGTAATCTCATATTCCGCGCCAAGGCCGATGTTGAACGCAAACTTATCTTTGCTGTATGACCAGTCGGAGCCGGAGAATTTCACATTGCCGTAGCCAAGTCCGGCCAACGGATAGAGATAGAACCTATCGGCGCAAGGAATCATGAAATGCACGTTGGCCATAGCCGTGAAACTGCTCACACTCTTGTCGCGGAATCCGAAATCAACATCCGCCTGCAGGCGAATAAGGCTTGTGGCCTGATACTGGAATTTGGCACCAAGAATGAAATTGGTCACTGATGAATGCTTCTCTATGCAAGGGGCGGCGCCAAGATTGATGCCAATGCCCATATCGCCGGTTGCGGCAAATGCAGCTGACCCTCCAAGAGCGAGGACGGCTGCCGACAGTAAAATCCTTTTCATAACACTCATTTTTTACATTATTTACGCCTATGCCCGTCTCAGCAATCTGATATGTGAAATAAAGGAAGCGGGCATGATTCCCATCACATACACATTTATTAAACGATTTAACAATGCCGATAGTTCACACAACCCGTCAAAAAGAGAAAAAAAACACATAAGTTCCATTCCGCCGTTCCGCCGTTACAAAACAAGCCACCCGGGGTGCGGATGGCCTGAATGTAATGAGAATACGTATACTTTCCTTAAGGCGCTGACAGAATCAGCGATAGTCCTTAAGAATTTCACGGAGCCTTTTACGAGTGAAGAAAATCCGGCTCTTCACTGTCCCGAGCGGCATAGAGAGGCGTTCTGAAATTTCTTCATACTTATAGCCTGCTACATGAAGAGAGAACGGTTCGCGACAATCTTCCGGAAAACCTGCAAGGATTTCCGAAATCTCCTTAACGGCATACGCTCCGTCGGGTGTCTCCAGCCCTGAATCCTGCTTGAGGTTCAAATGATAGAGATCTTCCGAAGTGTCAACCATAGTGTTCTCTCGCGCACTCTTTCGGTAGTTGTTGATGAAAATGTTGCGCATGATTGTGAGCATCCACCCCTTGAAATTTGCGTTGTCAACAAATTTTTCTTCATTGTTGAGCGCCTTCAGAGTAGTGTCCTGCACAAGGTCATGAGCTTCATCTGCATCGAGAGTAAGCTTTAAGGCGAAAGAACGAAGATTAGCCTGCATCCCAAGCACTGATGAAATGAATGAGGGCTTGCTGCTCATTGATGTGAACAATTAGGTGATTTGTGTATATGTATTAATATCTCGCCACAAAGGTAGATAAAAGAAAGCGAATCTACAAAATAAATTGTCTGATTTTTTATTTAATTTTACATTCTTTCACCATTTATATTAAAATTCATTTAATTCGGCAAACCCTTTGCTATTTGCCGCCCTTAGGCATTGAACCGGCTAAGAGATATGTGGCTATTTTTCAATTTTTCCACCTTCACAAGTTCAATGCGGGTAGTGGCCATGCGCATAACGGTGAATTTCAGACTTCCCGATTCAAACGTCTCGCCCTGAGCCGGGAGAGCCCCAAGTGTGTCGAGAATGAAGCCGCCGAGTGTGTGATAGGCGTCAGACTCCTTTATGTCGAGCCCGAACTCCTCGTTGATATTCTCTATCTCGGCACGCCCGCTGAATTCATACACCCCGCTGCTCACCTCCCTTGCCAAGAGCCGCTTGCGGTCGTGCTCATCTTCTATCTCTCCGAAGATTTCCTCCACGAGGTCTTCCAAAGTGGCCAGGCCGGCAGTGCCGCCAAACTCATCCACTATTATCGACATCGACTTCTTCTCTGAAAGCATTCGGCGCATCATTTTATTTGCAAGCATGGTTTCAGGCGTGAAAATCACCGGCTTTAAGGCTTCGCGCCAATCTCTGTTGGGATTAAACATCTCAGAGATATGAATATATCCCAACACGTCGTCGATGTCTTCCCTATAGACCACAATCTTTGAAAGACCTGTGGCGATGAACTTTCTGACCAGCTCCTCACGCGATATGGAGTCGATTCCTACAGCCACAATCTCGTTGCGCGGAATCATGCATTCTCCAATCTGAGTGTCTTTAAAATCGATGGCATTACGGAAAATCTTCACTTCATGTTCCACATCATCTTTGCCGGTGTTGTCGGCAATCTGCTTCTGAAGGAAGTCGTCAAGCTGCTCTATGGTGAGACGGTCTGACGATTCCTCCTCAGTCTTGAGGCCAAACAGTTTCATCAGACCCTTCGATATTCCCGACACAAGGAGCGACACAGGATAGAGCACCCAGTAGATAAGATAGAGAGGCAGCGCAAACAGGCGCATCATAAAATTCGGATTGATGCGGAATGCGGTCTTGGGCATGAACTCTCCGGCAAAAAGCACCAATCCTGTAGAGAGCACCGTGTTGGCCACAAGCATCAGGGCCTCGTTGGGGAGCCAGGTCTCAAGAATCGGGTTGATTATGACGGAGAATGTGATGCCATACACAACCAGCACTATGTTGTTGCCCACAAGAAGAGTGGAGATAAACATATCTTCATGGCGCGAGAAGCCATGGATTATTCTGTCGATCAACCCGCCACGGGCGGCATCGATTTCCATTCTCACTTTGCTCGACTGCACAAACGCTATCTCAGTGCCGGAAAAGAGCGCCGACAGAAGAAGGGCGATGACTGTGGCTATGATTGCTGTGGTCAGTGACATTATATAATCATTTTGATAGTTTATTGCTTCAGTTTGTCGCGGTCAACAGGGAATATGCCCGAAGGATGGAGAATTCTATAGCGTGTGAGCCTTTCGTCTGACTCAAAGCCTGTGCCTTCAAGCACATGTGTGGCGTTCTCAATGTGTATAAACGTGTCGGAATAGAGGCGCTGCCTACGCTGGTCCCAGAACACCCTTGGCGACAGGAACACATCTTTCGGGGCCTTAGTCATCTCCACATTTCCCTCAAGCCTCCAGAGTTTCTGAAGCCTGAAGAAACGTGCGGAATCGGCCGCCACAGTGGCGATAACCTTGAACTTGGGGTCAAACTTCTGGAGATACAACCCTTCGGGAAACGACCAGTAAGGGGTGTCCACCTCGTCATACACATACCACACCGGGGCCACTATCTTATACTGTGTCACCCCTGAATCAGACACAAGCGTAGATATGTTATGAGTCACCATCGAAGGCATCTTCGACGGGTCGAGGTTTCGAGAAATGTCCACCTTGGTCTCTTCAGTGCAACTCCCTGCCGCTACCGACAGGCCCACTGCTGCTATGAATGAAAGTCCGGTTATTCTCATATCATTACTTGATGCGACGCTGCCAGAACCAGAGTTCGTTGAAGTTCACACCAAGAGTTATGTTCAGATAATTTTCGGAAATAAGGGTGGCGGGGTGCGCCGCTCTGTGTTTCCATTCCACACCAAGGTTAATCATAGTTTTCCCTTCCGGAGTGTTGAAGCCGAAGCCGGCAGTCACGCCATACTCCCTCACCTGGTTGCCCCGGATTTTAAGATAGTCATTGCTGTAATATGCGCCGAGACGATAAACCATGCGCTCGAAATAATTGCCTCTGATTTTCGGCACATACTCGCCGCCTATGGCATAGCGTGTGCGATTGCTGAAATTCATCCCCTCAAACACCATCTTGTCGGGTTCGGCGAGAGAATAAAGAGGAGAATATTTCACTTTCGACCATTCCTGGAATGTGACGTCGGCCTCAATCATCCAGCGCGAAGTGCGCTCATGCTTGTAAGATATGCCGCCACCGATGGTCATAGGCGTGTAGTAGTTGCCACCCATTTTCATGAATGCCACAGTGTCGGCCACTGATGACTGCGTAGTTTCCTGCACAGTAGCCCAGGTGTCGCCGTGAAGCGATTTTTTAGGAGTGAAGGTAAGTCCGGCCGTGATGCGGTCGTTGCGCGAAACGCGGGCTGTGTATTGCGCACCAATAGAGATGTCCCAGTCGCGAATTTTCATCACATGCTCAAAAAGAGTCTGCCCGGAAGTGACAGGAGAAGAGAAAACGTCGTTGATGATGTTGCCGAAACTATAGGCCACGTTCACGCCGAGCGAAAAGCCCCCCACTTTGCCGGCCACGCCCAGATAAGCCTGGTTGATGCCGCCGGAGCCTTGGTTCTGCATTGCTCCGTGGGCTATGTCGCTGCCGAAAGCATATCCCACCGAAGAATAAGGCAGCATGCCTATAGAGCCGCCCATAAACTTGCATATCGGGAACTGCATCGTGATGTAGTCAAGTCCGCCGCCGACAGATTTCTCTTTCACGTCCCCCTCTTTCTGCCATAAGAAAGCCATGTCGGCGCCTATGTCAAACAGGAATGTGAGCGAGTCGATAGAAGCATACGAAGCCGGGTTCATCACATTAATCTGCCTCCCGGAATTCATTGCATATCCCACCGAGCCCATCTGGCGCTGCATCGACGACGCCCGGTCGCTCAAGATGCCATAGCCATACATTGAGTAAGGAGTGGTGACATTCTGGGCCATAGCCCCCGCCGCAGTGGCCACAAAAATCAATAACAATAGTTTTATCTTGTTCATAAGTCAGTTTAGTCCTGATTATTAGTTATATGTAGTTTCAATTTTTATCAATCAAACGCCTGCTCCCTCGCGACATTATAATTGAATATCCTCATCAGGCCACGCCCCACGAGGTTGACATCCTTCTCCACCGGGAGCCCTCTCTGCACAAGGAGCGGCAAAAGCCTTTCGCCGTCGCTTCCGGTAAGGATGATTCTCCGGCATCCATACATCTGCCCGGCCATGCGAAATGAATCTGCAATCTCGCAGGCCATCCCTCCGGCCACGCCTGCCCTTATCGCGCTCACAGTGTCGTGGCCGAACACACTCACAGGCCCGTCGCAATCCACGAGCGGGAGCTGGTCGGTCTCCGTGCGGAGGCATTTAAAGCGCAGACGCATTCCGGGGGCGATGTTTCCACCCATGAAATTACCCTCTTCGTCTATCACGTCGAGGGTCATGGCCGTGCCCGCGTCTACCACAAGCGCGGCCTCTCCGGGACACAGTTCGGAAGCCCCTACAGCGGCAGCCACGCGGTCGTTGCCGAGCGTGGACCGGCTTCCGTAGTTCACTTTCACCGGGAGAGCCACCGATGCCGTTAGCACAAGCAGTCGCCCGTCGACCAGACGTCGCAGGGTTTCCAGAAATTTGGCGTCGGTGTGACGCACACTGCAATAGGCACACCCGTCGGCCTCTCCCCTCTCAAGAAGCGGGAGAAGATCTTCTATGGCAGAACCCTCCATCCTTACAGTGTCGATAATTTCCGGTCCTTCCCATAGCACACCCTTGGCCGAGGAGTTCCCTTGGTCGATAGTGAGGATTCGTTTAACGTTGGCGGAGCACATCATCAGTCGGCTTTATTCTGTTCTTTTTTCGCACGTGAAACAATCATCCACGAAGCAATAATCTGAATCAGGGCTCCGGCGAGCGTGAACATAATCGTGTCACGCAACACGGCAAGCACCCCGGCGTATGGCCCGAGATGCCCTTCATTGTAGAACCAGCAGGCGGCGCCTACTATAAAAGTTGCCCCGGCCCAGAATTCCATGCGGCGAAGACGCCTCATCCTTGAAGAGTCGGAGGGATCGTTCACATTCACCACCCTGGCCACTGTGTAAATCAAAGCCCCGGCGCTGAAAACCCACTTGAAAATTTTCAAGAAGTCAATTTTCTCCGGATTCATGAATGGCGACACTAATGCCACACATATCAGAAGGAGGCCAAATGTGGCTGTCGATTCCACAAGTTTGCGCCTCTTTTCAAGGGACGAACCCTTAACCTTTGTTTTGGAAGACATCTGATGCGAATGATTGGGTATATATTAGCATATGAAATATGCAGATATTCTATGGTGAGGGAAAGGGCTATTTCAATATATAGACATCCTCCGACGGACGCTGCATATGAAACTTCTCTCGCGCTATGTGCTCAAGGTCGCCGTTGTCATGAATTATGGCCTCGCGCTGCGACCTGTAATAGGCGGCCGAATCCCTACACCGGGCAATCTCCTCCGTGAGGGCGTTGATCTCTCGCTCATATTGCATATTCTGAGAAATCGACGTGTCGTCGTTAAAAAAAAGCAACATCACAACCAATGTGCCTATAGCTATCAATGGAAGATGAGAACGCCTGCGCACCCAAAAATTTGCCTTCTTTATCGTTTTGCTCACGTTAATATTGATTGAGTGGAGATGGCAAAATCGCCAATGACCACAAAATTAATGATAATATACCATTCAACCGCAAAACTGAGGCGTATTTTTAATATTTTAACGTCTCAGACCCCTTTTTTCACCCGCTTTTTCTCGAAATCCACAATGTTTTCAAAAATAATTGTTAATTTTCAAAATTGCCATTTTACAACCCGCCGGCATCACACCCCTACAAAATTCAGCCTTTTGACTGCAATAATACATTTATAACAACCCATTCTAAAGCAATTTGAAAATTCAGCTCACTTCCCTTAATTGCCGTTAATATTTTTGCGCAATTTTTTAACACCATCTCGCGATAACTTTTCTTTCTGCGTTGTTATATAAACATCAAATCAACAAACAGGCCGGTGCCAAAGGTGCCAACCCCACAGCATCGGACTCCACTAAAAACTATATGGCTATGGCAGAATCAGGATCATTCAAACAGAGATTATTAGGATTGCAAAGCAACCTTTTAAATTTCGCATATCAGCTCACTACAAGTCGCGAAACGGCTCAAGACCTTGTGCAGGACACAACCCTTAAAGTGCTCGACAACGAATCTAAATATGTCGACAACGTAAACTTCAAAGGCTGGGTGTTTACAATCATGCGCAACATCTTTATCAACAACTATCGCCGCCAGGTGAGAAGCGCGACTGTGGTCGACACCACTGAAGACCTTTATCATCTCAATCTCTCGCAGGAGTCAGGGCTTTCCACCCCGGAAGGCAGTTTCGCTGCGAAAGAGATTTCTGAAGCCATCAAGAATTTCTCTGAAGAATACAGAGTGCCTTTCTCAATGTATGTAGCCGGCTACAAATATAGCGAGATAGCCGACAAGATGGGGCTCCCCTCGGCACTGTGAAAAGCCGCATATTCTTTGCACGCAAACGCCTCCAGGCGCTCCTTAAAGACTACAGATAAGCCAAGCCATAATGCGGGGACACATTATGCCGCCCTGCTGATTATCCTGATTTATTACTCTCTCCCTATGATGAAACATTCTCTAAAGTCATACCTCTTCAATATCCAAGAATAATCAAATTTCATTTTGCAAATGTCGGCAGGGGGCATCGGAAATTCCGATGCCCCCTGCCCGCTTTTGCAGCATCCTGCCCCATTGCACCCGCCTCACCTTCGCATCATTCATATGAATAAGAAGGAGAAGCCACAAGAGTTTGAACAGCAGTACAAAGAAGGTCTTATTGATCTATATTTCGGAGACGGTAGCTTCACACAAGGGTCAATGGATACAGCCTGCGGACTACGTCTCGACTGACAACTTTTTCTTGAGTATCAATAATTAAAAACACTATAATATATATTTTTGCAAACACTAATCATAAATACAAATAAAAAAATTATAATTTTTTTATTTGTATTATTTTATTTATCTTTGCGAAAGTTAACATATAAAATATAAATTATATGGAACGAGTATTATTGTACATATTCATTGCCATGACACTTATAACACAAGCATCATGCAAAACTGAATCAGAGCTAATCAGCAGTAATGATCCCTTGGCAGAATATCTCGCATTCGGGAACATACACAATTCTATGCTTGAAAAAACTCAAGAAGCAATCGAAGCAAGAAGCACCAAAGGTGAAGAATTCAACCTTGAAGATTGGAAAGAATTACATGAACTCCAAAAAGAGCAAGTTCAATATATGGACATCAGTGACTCTCAAAAAGTTCTTTTTACAAATGCTTTAGATAGTCATTTTGAATATTACAACATTGATAATATTTGGGAAAAATCATATTCCTCGTCTTCAGACAACAACAAATGTGAAATAATATCTTTAATAAATAGCCTTCATGCTTCATCTATTATTGACTCTTTTGAAAGAGATTTGCTAAAAAAACTTAGTGAATATATTATTAGACAAAAAAATGAACCACAATTTGCTATACTTTTAGCTATCGAAGGATTGGCAGCACAATGGAGAAATCATTATGGCATCCAACTAATAACTAAAAAAGGAAAGTTCTCTGCTTACATTATTGGAATTAGCTTGTCTTCAGCTCAGTGGTGGGAAGATAATCCAGAAAGTGCAGCACCACAAACAAGAGTAGCACCATGGGTATACATTGATGCACTCGGGGCTATCCGTTCGGCATGCTATTCTGCTATTCAACAACAAATCTCATCGCAAATGAGTGGAAATGTCGACTGGGAACAAATAGCATATTCAGCGTTGGCAGGAGCTGTAATTTATTCAACAACAGGACTAAAACAAGTAGCAGCTATAGCAGCCACAATACTTTCAGAAATTTTCGGTTGACATTATTTAGCATTATAATGTTATCTGATGAAAATTTGATTATATAATTGAAGGATAAAAATTTTAAATACCCCTCAAAAGTATGACACTATTGGAATTCATTAAAGAAACTTTCATGCTTATTGGCATATGCTGGCTTGCTGACAGGATTCTCAAATATATGTTGATGCCATTTGTATGGTATAAACGGCGAACTAAAAAACAATAACGCATTTCACAATGGCCTTGCAATCCGAGATTCTGTGCAATGCCGACTCAACGACTGGCCGAAAACCCCATTTATCATGAATGAGATTATAATTCCAATAAAACTGGCAAACGCCATATTCATAGTTATTATCGCCTTGATGGGGAACGACCTGATGAAATGGTTTTCAAATGAGATGGGCTGGAACGCTTCCAAATCCAAGAACGGCAACAAAAAGAGCCGCACATCATTCATCTCAAAAACCCGCATCACGATAGCGGAAACCCTAAGACATCTGGCAAACAAGATCGACTCATAGCCATCCCTTATCAAGCCTTTGGCTATAACATAAAAAGCACCCGGCGGGTGCTTTTATGTTGTCTCTACAGTTCTTCCAAAAGGTCGGGGCGCAGGCGGCGCGTGCGCTCAAGGCTCTGCTCGTGGCGCCATTCATCAATCTTGGCCTCATGGCCGGAAAGGAGTATGCCGGGAACCTTCCACCCGTTATAATCTGCCGGACGAGTGTAAATCGGGGGCGCAAGCAAATTATCTTGAAATGAGTCGGAAAGCGCAGACTGTTCATCTCCTATCGCACCCGGAATCAGTCTCACAATAGCGTCGGTCATTACCAAGGCCGGAAGCTCGCCGCCTGTGAGCACATAGTCGCCTATCGAAATCTCTTTTGTGACAAGGTGTTCGCGTATGCGATAGTCCACACCCTTATAATGGCCGCAAAGAATTATCAGATTCCCCGCCATAGAGAGCGTGTTGGCCATCTTCTGATTAAAAGTCTCGCCGTCGGGCGACGTGAATATCACATCGTCATATTCCCTTTGGGACTTCAGGACATTGATGCAAGCCTCCACCGGCTGGACTTTCATCACCATCCCCGCCTCTCCCCCGAAAGGATAGTCATCGACCTTGCGGTGACGGTCGGTCGTATAGTCCCTGAGGTTATGCACAACGATTTCCGCGAGCCCCTTGTCACGGGCCCGTTTCAGGATGGAGCACCCAAGCGGCGACTCAAACATCTCTGGCAATACGGTTAATATATCTATTCGCATCTCTTGTCGGATTATTATTTATCGGCACCGCCGCCCTACCCGCAGCAGACGGGCAACCTCTATTATAAACGCTGCCGCGTCGCCTATATTATATGCGTTATATGTCTGTAATATGTGCCGGCGACACGCGGAGCCTCCTGTCGGCATCGACAAGCGGAAACGACATGAAAAAGTCACTTCGACAGTGCGCGACACTCTCCGATATTGCAAAAAACATATATTTCAGGCCTTTTTAATCATGCCATTTTTTGGGCTAAACGAAATTTATATTATCTTTGCAATTGCAATATCTCTTTAAAACCGGTTATTAATATTAGTTTCCGGTCTGAAAAGTTTTTTTGCAAACAAAAGTATCATTTTTCACCATTAAACACTTTAACTACTTATGAAACTTCTACCTAATCTCAGTGCCAGACGTTGGTTTCTTACCGCAGGATGCACTGCCATTGCATTGTCTGCCTCCGCAGAATGGGAACAAGTGCTATCGTTGCCTTGCACATACGCGCACTTCATCACATCGGAAGGCATACATCTCGCCTCTGACCTCCGCGAAGACCAGAAAGGGGGCATCTCTTATTCTGAAGACAACGGCAAGACATGGGTCAAGGCTGACGTAAAAGACTATTGGTTCAGCAATTTCTACGAGGCCGACGGATATCTGTTCGCCACAGGCAGCGCCGGCAGGATCGGACGCAGCGAAGACGGAGGCCGCACATGGGACATTCTCAACTACAGCAAGGCAATTGAGGAATTCGTTGATCCGAAAGCCATCGACGGCACAAGCTGCTACGCCATCACATCTCTCGACGGCATCCTATACATCGGCGACTTCTGCGGAGGCGGAATCCTGCGTTCAGAAAACTATGGCGAGACATGGGAACACACCGACCGTGAGTCTCTGCTGATTCAGGTGGACAGCCCGGAGCCGATAATGGACAACTTCTACAATCTCACAGCGTTCAACGGGAAAATCTACAGTTTCGGCATGTACTCCGTACACTCCCTCAATCAGGCCGGGGGGGCCTCAAAATGGGATGTAGAGCCCATAAACAGCAACTTCATGAGCCAGGTGACTGTGATGGGCGACAAGATGATATGCGGACGAAGCGTGGTGAACTTCACTACAGATGTCGAATACCTTATATATAATGACGGCAACGAATGGGGTGAAATACCACGTCCCGACACCGACGACAATAACGTGCGCGCCATCGTCTCTGACGGCAACCTACTCGTGACAGTCCACCATGGTGGCCCGGTCTACTACACCACCGACCTTGGAGAAAACTGGGAAATCAACGAAGATCTCCCCTCATACACCTACCCCCTCACTCTGGTGGCTGACGACAATTATATCTATACTGCCATTTACTCTCCGCTGCTTGACGACGCTAACAGCGGCGTATGGCGCATAAGCAAAGCCGAGCTCGGAGTTTCCGGAATAAATGCCGCGACTGCTGAAAACGGCGTGAGAATTGAAGGCGGATACATCCGCACATCCGGCAACGCCGACAGAATCGACGTCTACAGCATCGCCGGCGAGAATGTGCTTGGAGCATCCGGCACCGATTGCCTGTCGACCTCATCGCTCGCACCGGGCATGTATGTCTACCGCGTAATCTCCGGCACAGAATCTTTCAGCGGGAAGTTTGTCAACAATCCATCCAGACAATGAGCCGTAAAATGAACAACTTCTTGTTGGCGGGACTGTTTTTCGCCTCTGTCCCCTTTGTAGCGGCGGCCGCAGACACATCTGAAGTTTACTTCTCGTGCGGCTTCGACGACGGCATTCCCGACTCATTCCTCTGCACCGACAACGATGGCTGCGAACTGCATTTCACAATGACGCAACTCGGATTCGGGAGCCGCGACTCCTGGATCACCATGAGGGAAGAGGGGACGGAAAATATGTATGCCGCATCAGCCTCCAAGCATAAAAGCATCAAAGGCGAAGAGGCAAAGCCGGCCGACGACTGGCTTGTGCTGCCTCAGATATGGGTGAAAGGCGGCGAAGCCACCCTCTCCTGGAAAGGGATGTCTGCCAACGAAAGCTCTTCCAAGGCCAGCTCATACAAAGTTATGGTCTCCACAACCGGAATGACTCCGGCTGACTTTCAGGGGGAACCCATCGCCATAATAGAGAATGAGGCAATCGGCGAGTGGACACCTCATTCCGTCGATCTTGGCGCATATGAAGGGCAGAAGATTTTCGTGGCATTTGTCAACAACAGCCTCGGATGCGAGGTGCTCGCCATTGACGACATCATAGCCGAAGGAGGAAAAGGACTGGCCGAGCTCGTCATAACCCCCGGAGAGTTTTTCCTCGGAGGCGAGGAGGTTGAAATCGGCGGTTCTGTCACACCATACACCGACACTCCCGTCGAATCCATATCCCTGGTGTGCACATCCGGCGAAAAAACAATGAGCCTCGACTATGACAACCTCGGACTGAAATATGGAGAGACCTTCTCCTTCGCGTTCCCTGAGAAAATACAGTCGGCCTACGGCGAGGCAGTAAACTTCTCAGTCTCCGCGCAAATAAACGGGATTGACTTCGGCACGACAGAACGCGAGACAAAAGTGCTCGCATTCGAGCCCAAAAGAAGGGTCGTGGTCGAGGAAGTGACAGGCATGTGGTGCGGCTACTGCCCGGAGGGCATTGTGGCTATGGAGACACTGCATGAGCGTTATCCGGATGAGTTCATAGGTGTTGCCGTACACTACAGCGACCCTCTCGAGATATCCGGCTACCCGGCTGCGGAGACGGCATTCCCGGGTGGCGCGCCATCTGCATGGTTCGACCGCAAGGTCTACAGCACCAAACCGTTGGTCACCACCTTAATAGATGGCAAATACACCCATGTCACCAACATGGGCGGCTTCGAGACTTTGCTTCTCGACAGGCTGGAAGAACTTCCCGCCGCTGAAGTAACGACCGAAGCCTCCGCAAAAGACGGCCGGATTCATGTGGACGCCACCGTAAGATTCCCGCTCAACCATGAAGGCATCTACTGCGGGCTGTCATTCATGCTTGTGGAAGATGGCGTCTGGCAGGCAGGGTTCTATCAGAACAACTATTTCAGCGGACGCAACGAGATAGTAGGAGGGTTTGAGAATTTGCCATCAGTAATTGTCTCCGACATGGAGTTCAATCATGTCCTGAGAGCTATATATGGCGGATATGAAGGGCAGGATTTGGCTCTCCCCTCTTCTGTCAAAGCAGGGGAGAAATACAATTTCAGCGCCGACTGGGACCTGCCGGAGACCGCGATAAACCTGTCTAACGCCAGGCTTGTCTCAGTTCTCATTGACAAGGCTTCCGGAGAAATCCTGAACGGCTTCTCCACCACACTTTCTGAAGCCGGGATGTCAACAGCCACACTTGGCGAAGAGCCTCGCATCGTCTGCGACAGCCGCACATTGACGGCATCCGCCGACGGCGAAATCTACGTCACTGTTTCTGACATCGCGGGAAATGAGGTGGCCTCGGCTCATGGCCGCGACTCCGTGTCAATCGACGTGTCGTCGCTAAAAGGCATATTTATAGTTATGTCGTCTACATCCGACAAGACATCAGCCTTGAAAATCGTGTTATAACCGCACCTTCCGGCCTCAGGCCGCGTTCATAAAAAGATTCCGGCTTCTGCACAGGCAGAAGCCGGAATCTTTTTATGAACTATTCATTTGAATTTATTTCACGGTTATCTTGAGGGCGTTGGCTGCGGCCTTCACGATGTAGACTCCGGGCTGCAAGTTGTCTGTCGACAACGAACCGCGACCTTGCGCCAATCTCTTCCCGGCCATGTCATACACCGCTACCTCCGCTCCGTCAGCAGCTCTCACAACCCCGGCAGAGTAGCTTATCTTTCGGCTGTTTTCTTGAACAGACTTTACCGAATTGCTCGGCCCATGGATGGAGACTCCATACTCCTCCGGGATGTAACGGTCTTCAAAAGTCCAGTCAAGCTGGTATTCCGCACCGGGCAGCGGGAATATAATCTCCCCGTTCTCATTATACACTCTTGCAAGCGTGAACCAGTCGTCCCCCATCCCAGTAGTGTAGTAGGTGGGTATGTAGGTCATCGAGGCGCATCCCGCCAATACCCCGACACCTTCCAGGAAATAGGTGTCGTAAATACGGTAAGGAGGGAGGTCATCTGTGCCGAAAGCATCCCCTCCCTTCCCCTTGGAATACTGCAGGCGGCATGTCTCGCCGTCAATCGTGACTTCCGAAACGGAGTCTATGTCAAATAGCGTCACATATCCTTGGGCGAAAGAGCCGAGGCCGCCGTCGCACACTCCATGGAGGGTGTCGCCTTCACTGAGGTTGAAATCATATAGGAGATGCTCTATAAGGGGGGTGTCTGCTGTCCATTCCTCCGGATTAGAGGAGTAATCATGCCCTCCTTTAAGATAGTCCGGGGCTATAAGATACACCTTGCCGTCCTCTTCACGGAGAAGGGATTCATGATATTCGTAAGGCAATGCCTCGCGGTTGTATATTGTGTCATTCCCATCGAGAGAGACTGTTGTCATGCTCATGTCAACAGGGATGAACTTGTGATATGTCTGCCCGGCAACATTACGCGTGCCGTCAAACTTCATGCGGCAGGAGGCTATATGAGCGTTGCCGTACACGGCTTTACGATATTCCCATACGCGATCTTCGCGAATCAATGATACTCCGGATTTTTGCGCGAAAATAGGTGCAGAGGCGGCCACAACGAGGCCGCAGGCAAGTAAATGTTTTTTCATACGGTTAGGGTTTTAGATTATATTTACAAAAATATCAAGTCGTACATTTGTACGGTTAAATGTTTTTGAATAATTTCAACTTCAAATTTCAGGATATTCAAGCATGGAATAAGGCAGATATCATGTTGGTTGACTCCATTAAGTACGATAGGTCCCCATGCTTTTACATCTAAAGACTGGATAGTTCGTTGGGGCGGTGAAACCGACCCCGTGTTTGCGACGAGAGTGCAAAAGATGTAGTTCCTGACAAAAGATTTGATAATATGACATACATAGGCATCGACATCAGCAAAGCGACTTTTGTAGCAGCCTTCCTTCACGGGAAAAGCTACCGTACCGAGACCTTCCCAAATGATGCTAAAGGCATCCGCAGGTTCATCTCGAAGCTTGACCCTGCCATCCACCACTGCGTGATGGAGGCGACAGGCAACTACTGTTTCCTCCTTCTTTATCTTCTTGACAAGTCGGGCATCCGGGCAAGCCTCATCAATCCGAAGAAGATTAAGAACTATGCCCGCGTGATGATGTCCGTAACCAAGACGGATTCCAAAGACGCTTGTCTCATTGCCGATTTCGGGGAGAGGTTCAAGCCTGAACCCTATAAGTTCCCATCAGAACAGATAATGATTCTGAAGCAGAAGAAAACAGTCCTGCGTCAGCTCCAGAAGCAACTGACAGCGACAAAGAATCTACTCTCATCGCTTGAACCTCTGCCGGTTAAGGACAAGAAGTGTGTCAATTCTCTTAAACAGACCATAACGTTCCTTGAGAAGCAGATCAAGTACATGCAGCAGGAAATGGAGGCGGTCGTGACCGAGGTGTTTGACAGGCAGCTGAAACTCCTTACCTCAATAAAGGGTATCGGGGTCACACTTGCCACAGCGCTGATTATAGCCACCGGAGGCTTTACCTACTTCGACAATGCCAAGCAGTTGTCCCGCTTTATCGGTATCTGTCCAACAATAGAGCAGTCCGGCACGAGCATAAACATCCGGGGACATATCAACCGTAACGGTGATGAGACTCTGCGTTCAATGCTTTATGTGGCGGCATGGTCAGCAAGTCAGCACAACAAGGCGTGCAAGGAATGCTACCAACGATTACGAGGCAATGGAAAATCCGGCAAGGTTGCCATGATTGCCGTAGCAAACAAACTCGTCAGACAGGCTTTTGCTGTTGTGACATCCAATAATTCATATATCGACGGTTTCGTCTCTACGAAACCTGATACCACCGTCTGAACACTTCCTCTCTCCTTCTGGCGAGGGGATGCCCCAGCGGCGGGGGCGGCCTAAACCGCCCCCAAGAGCGGACGGAGGCATGACTATTCTCAAATAATCTAAGGTGGATGTAATTTTTGCCTCATTTTATTTGGATTTTAATATAGTTCGTATTTATTTTGCAAATATAGTCATATAATTTAATTAAAAAACATAAATTCACATTAATTTTATGCAAATGTGTGGCATAATTGAATTTTAGGAGAATGTAGGGACATCGTTTCACAATGTTGTCGCTGATAATAATATTGTTAACTCAACATGCTGAAAGCATGCTCCTACATGAAATCAATTATGACACAACTGCTTTATGAATATTAATTATTGAGGATAGATTGTCAAAGTGCCTCCCTGATTAACTGTGAATCCTCCCGTGCGTTCATTCCGAAAGCACAAACGGCCATGAAGGCAATACTTAAAACAAGTTTTTTCATGATGGTAAGGTTTGTAGGTTAATAATGTAATTTGGCTTTTTAAGGGGTAGTTGCAATAAATGCAGTCAGTAGGGAAGTCAGGCCATTCAGGCTGCTACAGATGTTACTCTACAGAGAGAGTGCCGGAGAACACAACGCCATCAGGGGTGACTGCGGATATGGAGTATTCACCTTGCAGGGCGCCTGTCTCTATATAGTATCCTTCATCGGGAGACATAGAGGCAGAACATTCGAAGCCGTCATAGAGTCCGGAGACAGTGACTTCATATTCGAAATACGATTCGGCAGGATAGACATATATCCCTTCGCCCATATATTCGTATGTCAGATACACACTGGAAGGGGCTCTATGCCTCTTGGGATTATATTCCCTTTCAAGTTTGCCACCATTATTTTTATCAATTGGAGGCTTGGCCGGAGGGTTGGAGGGGGTGGACGGAGAGCCGGGATTTGAAGCAATCCCTGCAGAGATGCCGCAAACAATCATTGCCGCCATTGCAAAAAATCTGGTGATATTAGATCTGTTCATAATCAAAAATTTTTAGAACAGCGCAAATTTATGGCTAATGCACGACTTATCAAAATTTTGGAATCTTTCGGGTTTTAATATATTTATATTTAACCGGATACCTAATTTATTACCTTTTTGTCCATAAAAAACATGTCCAAAAATATATGTAAAACGAAGAACCCGAAAGATGGATATGTCCTAAATATTATTTAATAAATGTTAATATTTATTTTCAGAACTTTTAATCTTTGATAAAAGCTCATCTTTTCGAGGGGAAGAGGATTTTTCCAAATGTTCAAAAAGCCTTTTGCGACGATTGTAGAGAGCGTTAGGGGCGATTGAGAGAAGCAGGCAGATAATGTCTGTTGACAGCCTAAAATATAAGAACGCCACTAATCGCTGTTGATCCTGAGTGACCCTTTTCAAGGAGGAATAGACGTCTGTCAGTATATCTCCGTCAATAGAATTAATCCATGCCTCAAGTTCATTTAAGAAATTCTTGTCTTTACCCATTTTTGACAAGACCGACGACATGTCAGTGAGCGCAGACATCTTTTGCTCCGGCGAGTCGCCGGCTTTGACATACTGGCAATAGCATGAATCAATTTTACTGAACAAGGTTGCCAGCAAGGGAGTGGCCTTGACTTTTGAGAATCTTTTGTCAATATCGACTGTAGCTTTGTTTGCCTTGGTAAGCAATAACGCAAGCTCGCTTATTTTATTGGTTTTCTTTAAGTTGAAATAATAGACAAGAATAAGGATGATAACAATTATCAGAATGCCAATCACGATTCCCGATCTCTGTCTCTCTTTAACCAGCTCAAGCTCTTTTTCCGCCTTATGTTTTTTGCTCTCAATGTTGTCGCTGACGTATTTGTTAGTTTCATTGAACATGCGTTCGGTGTGACGCCTGTTAAGTTTGTCGTAATCCTCATTAAGAACGTTAAACGCCTGCCTGAAGTCGCCATGATTCCTATGATATTCGTAAGAAAGAAATTCCTTTCCATATATATTCCCGATTATAGAGGCGACTCTTTCCACAGAGTCTACGGTGGCTTCCGAATAAATCAAGGCGTGAAGATATAATTCCAGATCTCTTAGAGGGGGCTCCTCATCTCCATATTGTGAAATCAGTTCATCATAATAGAATTTTGACACGCCGTATTCATTATTCCATAAGGCCGCGTTGGCCATGTGGCTGAGTGCGTCACGAATCAAAAGAGGACTTCGCATTTTCCGAGCATAGCTATACACTTCAGAGGCCAAAGTCATTCCTCTATCAACCATCCCTGAGTTGCAGAGGGTTGCGGAAAGCCAAAGTTTTGATTCCTGAATAAACGGCATCGAATCTGTCTGCAAATACTCCTTATAGGCCCTTGCCGCATAGTCAGTCTCCTGAGGTCCGTCGCCAATCACACTGTATATTTCGCTGATGGAAGTGTAGATTTTACCTAAATACAGATGCTCCCCTGCCGTGTCTGCAAATTCCTTGGCATCGAACAGGCACGTCAGCGCGGCTCCGGACTCCCCGGCATTTCGGAGTATGCACCCCTGTGCGAAAAGGGAGTGCATGGCGTTGCGGCGGTCGCCGGATTCTACAAAATGACGCGCGGCAGCTGATATCTCCACCTCGGAGGTGTCGTCAATGAAATTCTTGTAGCGGGCCTCGGCGCGCATAAGACGGAAAAGAGCTGTGTCACGCGAAGTGCGCAAGAGAGAGTCGGGGAACATCTCAACGAGGCGAAGGGCGGAATCGGGGCGCACCGTCAGGAGAGAGTCAATCACGGCAAGCATCTTCTCGGCAGGGGAAGTGGATGACTGGCGTGAGCAACCACATGCCGCAACCAGCAGCACGACCGGCATGAGAATAGAGGCCATATGTGATATGAGACGTTGCACAGTCAGTTCTTTTCCGCCGCAAAGTTAGTGAATTTTATCAGAAGTATTTAAGTATATGACTAAAATTTGAAACGTACTCACCCTTATGTCATATTACACACATCCCACCCTTTCACAAAATAAGTAAGCCGGAGAGGATCCCCCCGGCATTGTGATTTAAGTTGCAGTTGAATCACATGGCAAGCCTTTATAGGCAAGTCTCTGTTTATACAAGTAATAGGCGCCACTCTTCTCTATGTCTGGCAAAGCCAAAAAACTTTATACGGGGCCACACATCTGCGAGGCCAATGTTGAAATCAAGGATTCAGGTTTAACAGTCTCCAAGGAAATCAACCCGTTTACTATTATGATACGCATATTTCGGAATTACTGCACAGGGAATCAAATTTTTTTAAAAATTTAATCGCAATTTTTTAATAAAATCTCCCTTGCCGCAAACCAAAACAAACGCAGAGCGCATAAAATATGCTCCCTGCGTTAGAAAAATATGGCTGCCGGCATGACAACCGGCAGCCAATCATATTTTCATTACCTAAAAAGAAGGCAGATATCAGTCAATCTTTTCGTCAGCCTCGTAGCCGCCCATCTCGCGGATGGCGTTCTTGAGCATAACATACTGCTGGAAGAGGTGGTTCACAGGCACTTCGTCCTTAGTGTAGTCGTGCATCGGGCTCTTGAGGAAGAAGCTGAGGAAGCGCTGTATGCCGAAGCGGCCTGCACGCTGGGCGAGGTCGCTCAGAAGCACGAGGTCAAGGCAGAGAGGAGCTGCAAGGATAGAGTCGCGGCAGAGGAAGTTGATCTTTATCTGCATGGGATAGCCCATCCAGCCGAAAATGTCGATGTTGTCCCAGCCCTCCTTGTTGTCGTTGCGCGGGGGATAGTAGTTGATGCGCACCTTGTGATAATACTGGGTGTCTTCATCATTGCCGTGGCCATAGAGGTCGGGCTGCTCTTCGGGCACGAGGATGCTTTCGAGTGTTGAAAGCTTGCTCACCTCTTTTGTGCGGAAGTTTGCGGGCTCGTCAAGCACAAGGCCGTCGCGGTTGCCGAGAATATTGGTTGAGAACCAGCCTGCAAGGCCGAGGCAGCGGGTGCCGATGATGGGGGCGAAGCCTGACTTCACGAGAGTCTGGCCTGTCTTGAAGTCCTTGCCGGCGATAGGCATCTTGGTCTTCTCTGCGAGCTCCCACATAGCAGGGATGTCAACAGTGGTGTTAGGAGCGCCCATGATGAAGGGGCAGCCCTCTGAAAGCGCTGCATAAGCGTAGCACATTGAAGGAGCGATGCGGTCTCTGTCGTCAGCCTTCATTGCTTTTTCAAGAGCTGCAAGAGAACCGTGAACCTCTTCGTCTACCGGCACATAAACCTCAGTTGAAGCAGCCCAGAGCACAACCACGCGCTCTACGCCTGTCTCCTTCTTGAAGTTGCGGATGTCTTCGCGAATCTGCTCGGTCATGTCCCAGCGGTCTTTGCATTCTTTCACGTTGTCGCCGTCGAGACGCTTTGCATAATTATGGTCGAAGGCAGCCTTCATGGGCTTGATGGCTTTGAGCTCATCCTCTACGGGGAGAATGTCTTTAGCCTTGAGCACCTCTGCGTTCACAGCAGATTCGAAGGCGTTGGCGGGGTAAACGTCCCATGCGCCAAACACAATGTCGTTGAGATCTGCCAAGGGCACGATGTCCTTATAGTGGAGATACTTCTCGTTCTCGCCGCTGCCTACGCGAATCTTGTCATACTGGGTCATTGAGCCTACAGGCTTTGCAAGACCTTTGCGGGTCATGAGCACACCTGTCATGAATGTTGATGTCACGGCGCCGAGTCCTACTACAAGCACACCAAGTTTTCCCTTGGGAGCTTCTGCTTTCTGTGTTGCCATAATGTCTGTTATCAGTTTAAGTTTTGTTTTTATCAGTTTTAGAGTTTTACGGCTGCCGGCGCATGGCCGGCCTTCCGCATCTTTATTTCACAGGGCAAAAAGCGCTCCACTTTGCGAAGAGCGCCTACACCTTTTTGAATTGCGCCGTAAAATTACCTCCATTTTCGCACTCCACAAATTTTTTTTGTAAAAATCGCATCATCTCAATTCTTAAATATTCTTAACAACATACTATTTTAGCAAACAAATGTTAATACAAAAACTATTAGCCAAAATAATTTAAATTTATGTTAATAAGGCAAACCAATAAAAATAGGCCAAAATTGGCCTATTTTTAACATTCTCAATATTTGCACACCCTTCTTAAACTCATCTTACGGCTTACGTGAAACTTAGTTTCAATACTCCACAAGATGATACTGCATCAAAGGTCTGTAGAAGTCCTGAAATGTATAAGGGAATAACTGAAGACCAATCTCAGTTGGTAATCCAAAATCTTCCGGATTCTCAAATTTACCAGGCTGAGGAACCGTAGGATCGTCAGAATCTATGTATGCCATAAACGGAATAGGGGTCATCATTATTCTCACATCTGAGTAATCCCTGAGTCTGCCAGGATTAATATGAACCACAAAAGATTCTTCATCTGTCCTTGTTATTGACAAACCATTGAAATATTCATTTGTGCCTTCATCCGGCATATCTCCTATTAGTTCTTCATCTCCTAATGTGTATCTCACAGACCCTTTCTCAATAATTGTTCCCTTCCCCATCCTTACATTCAAGTCACATTCGTCTGCAGGAAGAGGAATCGCCATATTATATCCGTATGTGTCAGGAAGCATGAGAATGCCTGATATACTATATATCTTCTCGTCAGTATTTGCCTTAAACAAAGTTATATTTCCTTTATAATAGAAACCTCTTGTATAAGACACCTCCGGCTCTTGCACTTTCGGCACTCGGGTATCCGGCTCATCATATTCTCCAGTTGAACATCCCGCAAAAAGTAATGCCATAAATGACATCGTCAAAATCAAATGTTTTGCTCTCATATTTAAAACATTTAAAATGGTTATTATCTATTACAAAATCAGCAATACATACAAATCGCATTACAATATACTTTAATAACTTTTTTTTAAATAATTTATTATATATTATAAAAAAAGCATCCATTCACAATGGACACTTTTATAGCATTTGCCAATCATACAAATGAAGGCATTTGCTAAACACGCCGAGAGATTGCCGACATTCTTGAATATACCGGGCAATCCCTTATATCAGGCTCCTTCTATGAAGTCGAGAGCTTCATCGAGGCTTCCGATGATGTTGGGGTGCATAGTGGCGTCTTCCTCTGCAGTCCAGCCCTTACCCTTCAGCCACATCACCTGGCAGCCGGCTTTCTCTGCCGGGACAATGTCTTTTGAATAACTGTCGCCAAACACAAGCACCTCCTCAGGCTTCAGGCCCAAAGCCTCCACACCGAGAGTAAAAATCTTGGGGTCAGGCTTGCGAACACCCACAACAGCGCTCTCAATAACCTTCTTGAAATATTTGTCGATGCCGAAATCTTTTAACACTGTCTCTACATTGCCATAGAAATTCGACACAAGAACCATCGGGTATTTTTTCGACAAGGCTTCGAGCACCGGCTTGGCATTCTCCACCGACGCCTTAGCAGAGTCATAACATATCAGCGCCACTTTCTTGGCCATATCTTCCACTTGCGACGCCGGGAAATGACCAAGCTCGGAAAGGCGCTGAAGTTCTATCTGCATCTTGATGTCGAGAAGGTCATGAAAATTATGGTGGGGAAGGATATGAAGCGTGCGAGCCAGCTCACGCTCTGCATACACATACACCTCACGGAACTCTGCCTTGTCGGCCGCAACCCCGGCCTGCTGCCACGCATCCCATATCACCTCGCTCCAATGGTCGCCTCCGGTGTCAAGGGTGCCGCCATAGTCGAATATGATACCTTTTATCTTACTTACGTCTACATTCATAACATTATATTATTTATAAGGAAACTCACGCCAGTTATAAGGAAACTCACGCCCGCCGTGTCGCCCGGATTCCGAAGCAGGGGTGAGCGGCCGGTCTCAGCCCTCCCTCTGCAACTGTCTCACAAAGCTTTTGCATATCTTTTCGTGGCGACACATCATATATACTAAAACGATATTGAGCACCGTGAGTTCGAACGCAAAATAAAGCCAAGGCATACGGAAAATCAGTATTGCGGCAAAAAGGGCGAAACTTCTCGTATTGAAAGAGAGAATATTGGTGTATTTCATCAGAGGCTTGCTCTTCTCGCGGAACGCGTCGCGGAAGCTTTGCGGAATGTCCTGTCCGTATTTCTCCTTCAAGACACTGCGAAGCCTCTGCATCCACGGGGTGCGCTTCTCCTGCCCCACAGTGTAGTTGGTGTAGAAAGCAAGAGTGAGCTTGCTCCAGAAATCTTTTTTCCAAGAAAGCTGATGAAAGCGCTCCCGGAGCACAGAGGCAGTGTCGAGCTCGCTTCCCTCTTTACCCTTCAGGAAGAAAAGATGGAACTGACGGTAATAGTCGGCCATGGCTGCCTGAGTGGCATGGAAAAAACCTGTCACCACAGCCATCACCCATATCACCCAGTGATGAGCGCTGAAAAAATCACTCGTGACATTCTCGCGCAGACATATCGCCACATAGATGGCAATAAACCAAAGGTCGCCGCTAAGCCCGTCAAGAATTCGGCCTATGCGTGAATACTGCTTGGTCATGCGCGCAAGCTGGCCGTCGGCGCTGTCGAAAGAATCGGCCCACATCAGAAGCACAACCCCGATAACATTTATCCAGATATTGTCAAAATAGAAAGCCACGCCGGCCCCCACCCCAAGAAAGATAGAGGCTATCGTGATGGCATTAGGCGTGATGCCGAGTTTCTTTGCCAGCAAAGCCCACCTATAGCCGATGGGCCGGTAAAATATGAGGTCGAAAGTCTCCTCCGTGTCCATCGACTTCAGAGAATCCTTATATGACGAATTTCCTTTTTCCAAATTATCCATGTTCCGCTATCAGTTTTTATCAGCATCTTTCTTTCGCCATGCCTTGATGGCCGAAAGCACACATTTGGCAATGTAGGGGGCTGCATCCTGCCGACACGGGGCGAAACTTGGCCAGTCGTTGAAGTCGATTATCCTCACAGTCCCGTCGGCACCGACAATGCAGTCGCCGCCATAGATCTTCACATCGAGTATGTCGGAAGCCGCCTGGCACATCTCTTTGAGTTTATCCTCGTCGAAATGCAGGCCACGGCTTTTGCCGTTCACCGCCTCGTGGCCATATTTGCTATGACCCTCGTCGAAAGGATAGAACCAATAGAAAAACGGCTGGCCGCTCACGCCATAAAACTTTATAAGGTCGCCCACAAGATGGCGGTTGATGACCGCCCTCTTTATTCCTCTGTAGAAATATTCGTGAAGCACCTCCTGCGCCTCCTCGGGATGACGGCAATAGCTCACGTCTTCCTTGTGCATAGCGTGAAAATCGCCTCGCTTGATCCAGCATGAGGAGAAACCGGCCTTCCGAAGATCGTCAACCACCGACTCGTTAGTGTTGACAATAAGGCTGTCGGGATAAGGCACCTTGTTGCCGAGCAAAATGCGGGTCATGCGCTCGCGGGTGCAGTTCTCTATGCCGAATCCTGAATTTATCACAAGCTTCCCCTCCTCTTCAAGGGCCTGGAGTTTGGCAATCGACGCCTGCTCGCGACACATATTGAGAATTACAGGCTCCTCAATGTCGGAAGCCTGGAATTTATCTTCGCTATAAACGTTGACTTCACAGCCGCGCTTGCGCAGCTGCTCGGCCGCGGCATTAAAAATCGCCGCGTCGTTTCCGATGTGGTTGGGGGAATAGGCTCCGGCTCTCATCACCCCCGCTATCTTTATATCCGCCATGGGTTATATTTTCAATATTTTATTCCGATTTCAGAAAAGCCTCGGCTGAGGCAATGTCGGAGGCATGGTCTACATCCACTATCTTGTTCATATCGTAAGCCATCAGCCAAAGCCCGTCGCTCACGAGAGCACGCTGATAATTGCGCATCCTGCCCACGCCTTCGTCAAGACACCTCCTCAACACCGGGATGGAACTGCCCGAAAGGCCATAGACGCCTCCGCTCACATATCTCACGCCCTCTGCAGGAGAATCAAGAAAACCGGCTATCCTGCCATCCTCATCGGTGGCCACATAGAGAGGCTTCTCGTCGTCAATAAACGAGGTGACAGCCATCATCCCGTCTATGTCTTCGGGAGCATTCTCATATGCCTCCACATATTTTGCAAAATCCCGCTCACGGAAAATAGTGTCGACCGTAGTTATGATGAAACGCCCCTTACCCTCCATCACTTTCGACAGCTCGTAGAAACTGTGCATGGAAGTTGGAGTGGTTTTCACCACAAGATGAAGCGGGCAAGGTAGCTGCGGGGCAAGAGCCCGAAGGAAGCCGGCCACTTCTGTCATCTCTTCATTCACAATCACGCTCACCGATTCAGCGCCACACCTCACAAAGATGTCGATAAGCCGGCCAATCATGGGCGACCCGTCGATACGCACCAAAGGTTTCGGGAATCCTACCCCCTCCTGCACAAGCCGCGACCCCTGGCCGGCGGCAATTATTCCGAAATTCATGATTCAGTATTTTGAGTTGATGTGTTGTCGCTATCCTCTTCCGGCTCCTGCCGAGTCTCCGGCCTGGCTTTCACGCCATCTCCCTTGGAGGGAGACGGCTTCTCCTTTTTCGGCTGACGCTCTCCGAGGCTCTGGCGCTCACCCTTGTCGGGTTTGTCGGTTGTGTATTTTCTCAACGGATTGGCCGATGCCGCCAGAAAAGACTCCCTGCGGCGGAAGATATCGATGGCCTTGTAGATTGCCTCGCGCATGGACGTCTCGTCGGCAACACCCTTCCAGGCAATTCCGAATGCTGTGCCATGGTCGGGAGATGTTCTCACATAAGGCAGCCCGGCTGTGAAGTTCACACCGCGCTCGCCGGCAATAGTCTTGAACGGGGCAAGCCCCTGGTCGTGATACATGGCCACTATGCCGTCAAACTTGCGGTAATCGCCAAGCCCGAAGAATCCGTCGGCGGCAAACGGGCCGAACGCAAGCACTCCCTTTTCGCGGAACTCCGCTATGGCCGGCTCTATTATCTCCTTCTCCTCTGTGCCGAGCACACCTCCGTCACCGGCATGAGGGTTAAGCGACAGAACGGCAATCTTCGGCCTTTCAAAACCGAAGTCCTGACGCAACGACAGGTTGAGTGAATCAATCGCCGCATCTACGCTCTCTTTTGTGACAGCCTCCGCCACTTTCGACACCGGCAGGTGTGTGCTGACCAAAGCCACACGGACATTGTCGTCAAAAAGAATCATGCGCGCTTTGCTGCCATCGCCTAAGGCGGCTTCAAGATATTCCGTGTGACCGGGGAAACGGAACTTGTCGCTCTGCACAGCCTCTTTTGAGATAGGGGCCGTGACGAGCACATCGATGTCGCCTGCCTTGAGAGCCGCCACGGCTGCCTCAAGAGCCGCCACAGCCGCTTCGCCGGAGGCTGCCGTAGGCTCGCCGGGAGTCAGTTCCGGCACTTCTGCGCCTATCTCCACAACGCTCACACGCCCGTCAGGAGCGGAACCGGCATCCGTCGCCTTGTTTAATCTGATCTCCTCCAGCCCGAGCTGCTTGCGGCATTTCTCGGCAAGGGAGTGATAACCGAAAATAACCGGGGTGCACAGTTCGGTGACACTCTCATGAGCCAGAGCCTTTAGCGTAACTTCATAGCCTACCCCATTTATGTCTCCGTGGGTGATGCCCACTCTTATTGGTCTTGCCATCGTAATAATCATTTTTTATTCTTGCCGGCAAGCATTCCGCAGGCGGCCATTATGTCTTCACCTCGCGAGCTCCTGATAGTGGCTGTCACTCCTTTGGAGTTGAGGTAATTTCTGAACATCAGCATTCTCTCGTCGCTGCTTGGATGCAGTTCCACTCCGGGGATAACGTGAAATCTGATAAGGTTCACCCTGCAGTCAAGCCCCCGGATAAGGCGTATGAGCAAATCGGCGTGGGCTATGTCGTCGTTCACGCCGCGCCACATGATATATTCAAAAGAGAGCCTTCGCTGGTGGCTGAAGTCATATGCCTCAAGCATTTTTATCACGCTCGAAATCGGGAATGCCCTCTGGGCGGGCATAAGCTGGTCGCGCTGCATGGGGTCGGCAGTGTGAAGGCTCACGGCCACATGCACCTGAGTCTTCTCCAAGAGATCTTTCAACTGAGGCAGCTTGCCTACTGTCGACACCGTGATGCGCTTAGGGCTCCATGCCATTCCCCATGGCGCGGTCATTATCTCAATCACAGTAAGAAGCGCGTCAATATTGTCAAGAGGCTCCCCCATTCCCATAAACACCACATTGGTGAGCTCCGTGGCCGGAGTCTCTCCGGGCTTGGGAGCCGGGGGGATGCTCAACACCTGGTTGATAATCTGCGCCGCTGTGAGCTGCGCTCTGAAGCCAAGGCGGCCTGTGGCGCAGAAATAACAGTTCATCTTGCAGCCGGCTTGCGACGACACGCAAAGAGTGGCCCTGTCGTGGTCCGGGATATACACACTCTCTATGTCATTGCCGCTGCCCACATCGAAAAGATATTTCACTGTGCCGTCGGCTGATTTCTGACGCGACAGCGGGGCCTCCCGCCCTGTCACATAATTCGCCTCGAGCCATTCTCGATTTTTCTTCGAGATATTGACCATCTCGTCAAATCGGGTCACCTTCTTTTTATATAGCCATTCGGCCAGCTGTTTCGCCACAAATTTCTGCATTCCTCCGGAAAGCACCACTTTTGTGAGCGCATCCAGATTCATGCCAATCAGCGGGGGACGTTGCGTGGTTGCCTGCATATTCTTTGTTATGTCTGTGTTGTGTTAAAGCGAAGGGCCGGCGCCGGGAAACGGCGACGACCCTTCGGCTGTGTTATCGTCTCTTCGATACCTGCGTCATCAATCGCCGGCCTCGAATTTATAGATATTATTTTCAATCTCCTTAGCGCCTTTGAGCATTTCACCCATGTTGGGGCTAATGAGCTGGAAATACTGCTGCTCATACTGCTGCTCGCTATAGGGGAATTTTTCTGTTGCAGTTGAAGTGACCTGGTAAGCATACACTCCGTCGTCGCCCTTGACAACAACCACCTTGCCGGGCTGGCTGCCGGCTATGCGGCCCATCACACGGGCATCGCGCACCTGCGAGTTGCGGCCGAAACGGAAGTTGGGGTTGTTCTGGGGCTCAACGCCCATAGCCTGAGCGGCCGATGCCATGCTGCCGGCCTTGGGCTGATACTGCTTAACCAATTCGTCGCCTGCCTTCGACTTGCGGGCACGGTCTGTCACAATCTTATTAACATCGTTGTTGGTGAGCGGAGCGAAGTCGTCATATTCATTGACCACTGCCACTGCATAGAGAGCGGGGGTCATGGCATCTTTCGACTCATAGATGTGGCTCACTGCGCCGGGCTTGCCGTCGATCATCACCCAACGCACCACCTGGCGGCTGTCGGGATAGTAGCTCTGCATTCCTGCCATGCGGGGCATTGCCGGCTGAGAAGACGACACGCTCATGTTCTGAACAGAATAGCCCGACTTGGCTGCATTGGCCATGAAATTCTTTGTGCTGGCATTCTCGTCGAGGAATTTCTCAAGTTTGGCACGCTCGTCATTGAGAGTCTTGGAACTCGGCTTGAGATCATAAGTCACCTCGTCATATTCATACACCTCTACAGGAGCATTTCTTTTCGACACCTGAGCAAGCACAGCACCCTGGGGCGCCGACATCAGAGAAATATATTTGCCTCCGGCATTGAAAAGAGAGTCAAGCTGGCTTGATTCAAGAGCGCCTGTGCGACCCTGTGCATTGAAAAGTGTTATCCACTGCTCTTTCTGGGCGAACACGCTGTCGGCGGGGAACTTCTTGCCGATCGAATCGATTGAGAGCCCGCTGTTGAGGCTTGCAAGCACCTTGTCGGCCAAATTGCCGCCTGCCACCTGCACGAGGTTAAGCTGCACTGAGTCGACAGCCTGAGAACGACGGCCCATCTTCACGATTGTAAAGCCTTTGAGGTTTTCGCTGATAAGTTTCACAGAATCGCGTGAAGCGGAAAGCACATAGTCTTTCACCATGCCTCTGGGGAGGTCAGCTGCGCGAAGCTCCTTATGAGTCAATACTATTCCTTCCTTTTTAAGTTCCTTGCTCAGCTGCGCTGAGCTGTCGCGGAGCACAGCCGTGGTCTGCGCTGCAAGACGGCGGGCCGCCTCACGGTCGGCTGCAGAAGGAGCGATGCTCACTGCTATGAACGCAACATCCTTGGTGGGCTCAACCACTTTAAAGCGGTTCTTCACGTTCTCATATTCCGCGCGGAGCGCATTCTCGTCGACAGCATATTTTTCCGGGTCGAGCTGGCCGTAGGGATGATAAGCATAGTCAACGTTGCGGGTTGCCACATAGTCATTATAAAGAGCCTTCTTGTCAAGGTCGTTTGCCTTGATTGTGCCATAGAGCAGACGCTGATAAGTCTGACGACGAATCATCTGGCTTGTCTCTGCCTCCATGGCCACCCATACTTTCTGGAACGGCTCCATCTGAGCGTCGGTAAGGCCATTGCGCTTAGGATTGAAAATCACCTCATATGCCTGCTGGGGAGTTGACACGCTCATGCCGGAGGCGTTGAGCTGCTGCATAATCTCCTGAATGCGCGGGTTCACAGGGTTTTCGAGGATGTAGAAACTGAGTTGCGAACCTGATGTCTGAATCCCGGCATTGTCGGCGGCTTCGTCAAGAAGGGTTTCGCTCACAAGGTTGTCAAGCGCCATCTGGGAGAGGAGCTGTGTGTCGAAGTTAGCATACTGGGCCGGGTTCTGACGGCGGGCCTGCTCCAACTGGTTGTTGAGTTCCTCACGCTTACGGATGTAGTCGGTGTAGTCTATCTTTTCGCCGCCGATTTTAGCCACTGTTGTGTGGTCGCCAAACAAATTTCGGCTGTTGGTGATTGCGTCACCAACAATGAAGGCAAGGAGCGCCACGCCGATCGCTACGATCAGTAACCCTGACTTGCTTCTGATTTTCTCTAATGTTGCCATTCTGTGCTATCGCTGTAATTGTGTTTGATTAATTCTATGGAAAAATGTCCTGATTTGGCCATATCTCTTGCGAAATATGGCCTAATCCGGATTGTTTTGAGCACGCAAAGATAACACTTTTGGCTCAAATCCCCAATATTAATGCCGATTTATTAAAAAATTTTCACTCAATCGGCTTCCGGATGCCCTTTCAACGAGGGTATCAGGCTTTTCCACGGATAAATATCAAGCTATCCCGAATGCCTCTTTGATGCGTTCGGTCATGTCGAGTTTCTCCCATGTGAAGAGTTCCACTTCCATTGAAAGCGGAGCCTTGTCATAGCGCGAGGCAAACTCTTTCACCACCGTGCGAGGCTCGCGCCCCATGTGGCCGTAAGAGGCAGTCTCCCTGTAGATGGGTTTCCTCAATTTGAGAGCGGACTCAATCGCCCCGGGACGAAGGTCAAAGAGCTCCTTGATTTTTTCCGCTATCAAAGCATCGTCTATGCCCTCGCGCGCAGTGCCGTATGTGTCGACAAATATGTTTATCGGCTCGGCCTTGCCTATGGCGTAGCTAACCTGCACAAGCATCTCGCGGGCCACTCCGGCGGCAACCATGTTCTTAGCGATGTGACGACATGCGTAAGCTGCCGAACGGTCCACCTTCGACGGGTCCTTGCCGGAGAAGGCGCCCCCTCCGTGGGCTCCGCGCCCGCCATAAGTGTCGACTATTATCTTGCGCCCCGTCAGTCCGGTGTCGGCATGGGGGCCGCCAAGCACGAACTTACCTGTGGGGTTCACATGCAACACAAGCTTGTCGTCGAAAAGGGCACGCACTTTTTCAGGGAGCTTGGCAATCACACGCGGAAGAAGCACCTCTTCCACATCTTTGCGAATACGCTCCAGCATCTCCTGGTCAGCCCTTGTCTGAGCCTGCTCGGTGTCGTCGAGCGCGGGGATAAAATCATCGTGCTGTGTAGAAATCACAATTGTGTGCACACGAAGAGGAGTGCGGTCGTCGGCATATTCCACAGTCACCTGGCTCTTTGCGTCAGGGCGCAGATACGTCTTCAGTTTACCTTTTCTATAATAAGACATCTCCTGACCCTCGCGGCGTATTTCCGCGAGTTCGCGGAGAAGAAGGTGAGAAAGGTCGAGTGAAAGCGGCATGTAGTTATCGGTTTCATCTACTGCGTAACCGAACATCATGCCCTGGTCGCCGGCGCCCTGCTGAAGTTGCTCGCCACGGCTCACGCCCCTGTTGATGTCGCAGCTCTGCTCGTGTATGGCAGAGAGGATGCCAAGAGAATCGCCGTCGAAACGATATGCGCCTCTGTCATAGCCAATCTCCCTTATAAGTTCGCGCACAGTGGAATGAAGGTCTACATACGCGCCGCTGCTCACTTCTCCGGCCACTACCACCTGCCCGGTGGTGCAAAGAGTCTCGATGGCCACATGGCTTTGAGGATCGCGGGCGAGAAACTCGTCAAGAAGAGTGTCGCTTATCTGGTCGGCCACCTTGTCGGGGTGCCCTTCGGAAACTGATTCCGATGTGAATAAATAACTCATATAATGTATTCTATTTTTTATTTTATTTGGTTTCGATGCTCGTCCCACACAATGGCCAAAGCATATTTATAATCTCAATATTTGGCGAGGCATAAAAAAAGAGCCTCCGGATTCGGGCTCGCGCCCACTTCCAAATGCTCCGCCTGAACTTCCGGCCGCGCCAGGCGCATCCGGAAGAGGAAAATCCTCAATGTGCAGTTTTAGCATTTTTTCAAGTGGTTGCAAGCAGCCAAATTTTTCCACTTCATGGCCATGGGCCATGCTTTTTCATTTGCAAAATTACAACATTCCGGTGTAATCCGCAAATAACAGGCCACAAAAAATCCGCAGGCAGTAAAGCCTGCGGATTTCTGTCGGGGTGAGGCGACTCGAACGCCCGACCTCTACGTCCCGAACGTAGCGCGCTAACCAACTGTGCTACACCCCGATTGCGTTAGCGACTGCAAAGTTAGACATTTTTTTTGAAACAGCCAAATATTTTTCACTTTTTTCAATAATCTTAAAAAATTTCATAGCCTGTTCGTCATTTTATTTGACTGTCACATTATCTGCACATCTGCATTTAGCGACACTTAACCACAACATATGCAATTTTTTAAACACACATTGCGCATAGTCACGGGTTGTATCTTATAATATCGGAGCCTGCTCCTTTTTTTCGTACTATGCAGATTCCTTTCACGGGATGCCGGCTTGTCACCATAGGTTACGACGCGGCAGGTCTTTGTCATAGCGTGATCGCAATCTTTCTACAAGACGAGAGAGGTCGCGAGAAAAGCGATGGCCAATCCAGACTCCGCTATTCGTGAGTATAACCCAGCACTCTCCATCGGGAAATCTCTCAATAAGCGCATGAGTAGAGCTGAGGGTGCCGGTGCGCGACCATTTCCCTTTTGCATCAACCTCGCTCCAGCCACGGCTCATCTTGTCATTGTCGTCATGAGCAGTCATAGCAGCCACGCTGTTTGCATTTATCACATCCCTGACACGGGAATCGCCGTCAATAGCGGCCACAAGACGCGCCAGATCGGCGGCGGAGGCCACCCATCCTCCGGCACCCATGAGCCCATTGACGTTGCTGCCGCCATACACCCTTTCAACCATTTTTCCGCTGCCGTTATACTCCTCCACCAATTCTCCATCGGGGGGATAATACTTCACCTCACGCTTGTTGCGGTCGGCATAATAATTTGTGGCAGGACAAAAATAATACGCCCCGGCAGGCTGCAATACCTCCTTATCGACGTAATCCCAGTAACTAAGCCCTGTAACTTTCTCTATAACAAGAGAAAGCAACATATATCCAAAATTACTGTACCGTCTTCCGAAACCCGGCATAAACCCTAAGCGGCGCCCGAGCACAATCTTTGTAAGCTCCTGATTAGTCGGCGGGGTTTTAAGCTTCTTAACCGCCATAATATCTTTGGTGTTAAACATCGGATCACCCGCACCCAAAGTAAAACCACCCTTATGCCTGAGAAGATGGTCAACCGTAATCTCCTTTATCCTTTGGTCGCGTATGGCAGACGTATAGGAAGTGTCGTTAAGAATCCCTTCATGTCCAAACACCTTCATGTCAAGATTGAGTTTCCCTTGCTCACAAAGCTTCATTATTGCCACCGCAGTTATAAGTTTTGAAGCCGAAGCCATACGCATTATCGATGTTGCCTCCATCTTGTCGCCGGCTTCCCTGTCGGCCCAGCCATAACCTTTGGCATAAAGCAACGAGTCATTGCGAGTAACAGCCACAGACATTCCTTTAAGCTCCCACTTCTGCATGAATAGCTCAATCTCCTTGTCCATAGGATACAGAGCCTTCCATTCCGACGAACGATTTGTCAACGTGTCGCTCCACCTGACTGAGAACCCCTTCGGCGATTCTTCGGGAGAATCTGCCTCCCTTTTCATAAATATGTGAATAAGCACAAATATCAGCACCGAAAAACCGATAATATAAAGCGTGCCCCTTCTGATGTCAGATTTCCTCATCTTTAAAAAGATAAAATCCTGCCTGATAAAGCAGGAACCCAACTGCAAAGATAATCATTAAAACTAACATTCACAAAGAAGAATATCCATATCCACAAGTGTTTACCGGCCATTAGGCAGTGATGCAAACCATTATGCGCCATTTTGCGTTATAAATAAAAAATTATCAACAATAATCCCCTAATACGAATTATACATATGAACCACAAAAAACTGACAGCCGAGAATGGCCGCCCTATAGCCGACAATCAGAATGTGCAGACCGCCGGCGTGCGCGGCCCTGTCACAATCCAAGACCCCTGGTATATCGAAAAACTCGCCCACTTCGACAGAGAGGTGATTCCTGAAAGAAGAATGCACGCCAAAGGGTCAGGGGCATTCGGCACTTTCACTGTCACTAATGATATTTCCGAATTTACAAAAGCTTCGATATTTGCAGAGGTCGGCAAGAAGACCCCTTGCCTGGTGAGATTCTCGACGGTGGCTGGAGAAAGAGGCGCCGCCGATGCCGAGAGAGACATCAGAGGGTTTGCCATCAAATTCTATACCGACGAAGGCAACTGGGATCTGGTTGGCAACAACACTCCGGTGTTTTTCATTCGCGACCCGCTGAAATTTCCCGACCTTAACCACGCCATAAAACGCGACCCGAGGACAGGGCTCCGCAACCCGACAAGCAACTGGGATTTCTGGACTCTCCTTCCGGAGGCACTTCATCAAATCACGATCACCATGTCGCCGCGAGGCATTCCCGCTTCGTTCAGAAATATGCACGGTTTCGGCAGCCACACTTACAGCTTTATAAACAAAGACAACAAACGAACCTGGGTAAAATTTCATTTCCGCACCCTGCAAGGAATAAAAAATCTTTCCGACAAAGAGGCGGAAAATCTGATTGCAAAAGACCGCGAGTCGCATCAGCGCGACCTATTCGAGGCGATAGAACGCGGAGACTTCCCTCGATGGAAACTACAAGTGCAACTCATGACCGAAGAAGAGGCAAAGGAATATAATATAAACCCGTTTGATCTCACCAAAGTGTGGTATCACAAAGATTTCCCGCTTCGAGATGTAGGAATCCTGGAGCTAAACCGCAATCCCGACAACTTCTTCACCGACATAGAACAGGCCGCCTTCAACCCTATGAATTTCGTTGACGGCATCGGCCTGTCGCCCGACAAAATGCTTCAGGGGCGACTCTTTGCATATGGCGATGCACAGCGCTACCGCCTTGGCGTGAACCATAACCTCATTCCCGTGAACCGGCCGAAATGCCCGTTCCATTCTTACCACCGCGACGGACAGATGCGCACCGACGACAACTATGGGGCGACAGTGCCTTACGAGCCCAACAGTTTCGGAGAATGGAAAGACTCGCCTGAATTAAAAGAACCACCTTTGGAGGTGCATGGCGACGTGTTCAACTACGATGAGCGCGAGTATGACAGCGACTACTACACTCAGCCCGGAAAACTGTGGCGGCTCATGAGCATGGAAGACCGCAAGGCCACTTGCGACAATACAGCCGGACAGATGGAAGGTGTGCCCCTCTTCATCCAGCAACGCCATGTGAGGGCATGCAACTGCGCTGACCCTGAATACGGAAGAATGCTTGCCGAAGCCCTCGGAATAAGCCTTGACGATGCTTTGACAGCAGAAGACCCCGCACATCCTGCATGGGATAAGCGGAATCTCTGAATTTTCTTTGCCTGTTAAAAAAATTTTTCTAATTTTGCCAAATAATGTATCAAGGCCCGTACTTTCGGGCCTGATACATCCATTTTTTACCCCATAATAACTAAGACTCACCAAAATGTCTTCACCCAAAACCTCAACCCAAAGCATCGGGCCATCCATATATTGGGTGCTTCTTGCGCTAATGATTATTCCGTTCGACCTTATATTAGGAGAGAAATATCAGTTAATAACCCCTCCTGTAGCTCTCTTCACAGGTCTTGTATTCGCATTCATATTCGGCATTCCCTATCCGAAATTTAATAAGAAACTCTCCAAATACCTTCTTCAGGCATCAGTGGTGGGACTCGGCTTCGGCATGAACCTGCAAGAGTCATTACAGTCAGGAGCCGACGGAATGCTTTTCACGATTATATCCGTGATCGGAGTGATGATCATAGGGGTGATCCTTGGCCGCTATATGGACATTGACCGCAAAACTTCTTATCTTATTTCATCAGGCACCGCAATCTGCGGAGGCAGCGCCATTGCCGCAGTGGGAGGAGTGCTCAGAGCCAACGAGAACGAAATGGCAGTGTCGCTGGGCGTGATTTTCATACTCAATGCGATAGCCTTATTCATTTTCCCGCCTATGGGTCATTTCTTCGGACTCTCGCAAGCCCAGTTCGGCACTTGGGCGGCCATCGCCATACACGACACCAGCTCAGTTGTAGGTGCAGGAGCCGAATATGGAGCCGAAGCATGCGACCTTGCAACGCTCATAAAGTGCACACGCGCACTTTGGATCATTCCCCTCGCATTCTTCACAATGTGGTATTTCCGCAATGACAAAAGCGGAGAAGGGAAAGCAAAAGTATCGATCCCCTGGTTCATTCTGCTATTCGTAGTGGCTATGGTGATTTTCACTTACACTCCCGAAAGCGCCATGACTGTGATGGGGCCTGTCTACAACGCTATTGTCGTTATTGCCAAAAAGGCTCTTGTAGTCGTGCTGTTTGCAATAGGGGCGAGCCTTAGCCTGAAAGTTGTGAAACAAGTGGGCGTGAAACCACTCATTCAGGCAATAACCCTATGGGTTGCCATAGGCGCATCAAGCCTTTTTGTTGTGATGTATACCATCGACTAATTTAGTTGTGATGCACATTGTCGACTAATCAGACAACTAACCTCCATCATGTCGCCAATACGATATATAATCACTCATTCAAGCCTAAGCTCCCTGATGATGGGTATCGGGGCGGTGCTCGCCGGCACTGCCTCAGCCGCAATCAGGGGAAACACCGAGTATATGCCGGCCACTCTTTGCATAATCTTTGTGGTGTGTGCCCAGATGTCGGCAAATATGTATTACCGCTATTATGATGTGACCCATAATTGCGGCAACAACATCGATGAAGGAAACTCGTCAAAAGCGGTCCGCGAGATGCTGATGCACCTCAAGGAATACAGCACAGGGATGTTTCTTCTGGCCGTCATGACCGGCATGGCGATAATCACAATGGCCGGAGCCTGGTCTTTGATGCTCGGCGCGTTTATTGTTGTGGCAGGATGGCTGTCTTCGGGCGGAAGCCTCCCTTTGCTGCGAACTCCGTATGGCATCGTCTGCTCCTTTATTTTTTTCGGGCCTGTATGTGTGATTTCAACATCGCTCATTCAGTCAATGCACGAAGCATCGCAGCCTCTCAACTGGTATGACATAACCCCGGCCCTTTACATGAGCCTCGCAATAGGGCTTATGTGCATCAACTCCACGATGCTCTACGGCTACGCGTCATATTATCGCGACCTGCGTAACTCCAAAGCATCGTTCGTGACATTATGCGGCCGACGCATAACTCGCATTATTTTCATAGTGAACGGAGCGCTATACACGGCAATCATAATTGGCATGTGCTATTCCCTTCACCTGAACATCTACAGCCTTGAGATGACACCATCCGTGCTGTGCTTCATAATCGACATATACATATGGTGGAAGATGCGCACACTCCCGCGATATAAAGACTACACGCTCATCGACGTGGGGAACTTCAACGTGCTCCTTATGGGGTTGCTTTCATTCCTTATCTTTGAAATCACGGGAGTGCCTGACGACAGCCGCCTGACATTCTTCGGCCTCTGACACCCATGTCAGAAAATCGAGCTTCCGATGTCGGTTGTGAAACGTTCGGGCGCCTCGATTCCGGCAAGCGAATTTCCAAAGGTGTTCAATTCGGGGCTCCATACAGCAACCGAGAGTTTCCCGGGCATATAGGCGGCAATCCCGCCTCCAACCCCACTCTTGCCGGGAAGGCCGACACGATAGGCAAAATCACCGCTCTCGTCGTAGAACCCGCATGTGGCCATGACCGCTCCGATACGCTTCGACTGGCTCACGGTCAGCACCCTCTTCCCGAATAGCCCTTCGGGTGAATATGTCACTGATTCTCTTAAAGGCTCAACTGCCTTACCCTAAACATCCCGCGAATCAGCCATTTCAAAGAGACAAAGAAACCGGCTTTCCCTTCCCGATGCAGCCTCCATGCTTTCAACACAATCCTTAGCCACCCTGAATATGGATAAATCACTCTTGTCACACATCCCTGCCCCATCAGAATTCCCTCACTCACCCTTCCTCCTGTAGTGACTGCCGGATGCCTGCAGATCTCCACCCCTATGTGCCGGGCTGTCAATCCTCGCCTTATTGCCGACACCATAAACAGCTCCTCTTCTCCGCAACACATCTCTGGAGCTCCAAGCCCAAGCATCGGGTCAAACCTCAGATTCCCTATCCTATCCCTTCTAAACGCCATCTCCATGCTCGTCACCCAATACCCTTTGGGCAAGGGCACCCCCAATTTGGCGCCGTCTTGCGGATAAGGCTTAGGCGTAGGGAAACCCACACGAAATGTGGCAACATCAAGACACGGATCATCTTCAAACGCTCGCCTGATTCTCACAATCCCTTCCGGATAATACTCCAGGTCATCATCTGAGATAAGAACAATATCGCCTGTGCAATTAGCAATAGCATTGTTGCGGTTATTGGAGAGACCTTTCTTATCCAGTCTGAAAACAGCTACATCTTTTCTATCCTTCAAGATCTCCGGCAACACGGCATCGCCATGCTCCTGCCACGACACCACATACCTAACCCCCTCTTCAGGAGGGAGCAACATCATCGCGACCCTTGACGGCCCGTCAGCTCCATATGTGCATATCGCTATATCGAGTTCAAGCATCCTTGCATTCTTTTTGTAGGTTCATCATATCGGCTCGTCAAGAAAACTCCTCTTGGGGAATGACTTTTTCTCACTCTCCTTTTTTGTCGTTTTTTTGCCATCCTTTCCTCCTTTCTTACGAGCATTCACTTTATTCCGCACGGAGTCTGCCGGTTCCGGTCCAGATATTGAATCGGAATTATACAGAATCTTCACCTGCGCAGACATATCCCCCTTTTCCGGCCTCCCACAATAGGACAGTGCCGCACCTACCCCTGTCACCAGAAGCGCAAGCGCGGCCACCACCAATATTCCTCTTCTTTCAGACGACGTCAGAGATGACATACAAATCCGAGGTTGAAACAAATTATGGCTACTCCATTCCCCTCGGGCCCGGAATATCCCAGCTGCCAGTCAAATCCGGAATGCGCATTTCCTGAATCCCAGTTCCCCTCTATCCTTGAGGTGATATTGCCATATCCCAAGGCAGCATACACGAAATGCCCTCTGCTGCCGTCTACACTTTCCGACAGAATGTCGGGCTGTTCTGTCTGAGCACAAAGTGTGCCTGAAGAAATGATTGCCATGGCCATTGCCACGCTTCTGAATCGATTCATGTTGTCAAGTCTCATGTCTTAAAATGGTAAGTTATTAATAGTGTGTCAAAATGGATAACCTATGGCAAGATGGAAAGCGAATGCGTCTTTAAAAGGGATATTGAAATAATGACTCGAGCCATTGTCATAAGGCACATGCAGGCCATACCCCAGATCACCTCTGATAACCATCATCCCTATGTCTACACGCAGGCCGATTCCCGTGCCAAGCGCTATGTCTTTAAAGAATGTTTTCCCATTGAGTGCGCCTCCCGGGCGCATGGGGTCATTCTTGAGCAGCCAGATATTTCCGGCATCAACGAACACCGCGCCGTGAAGCACGCTGATTATCGGGAAACGATACTCTGTGTTGAGTTCAAGTTTAAACGTACCGGTCTGGTCAAAATATCCATCGCGCATAGAGACCGGAGCCCTGTATGAACCGGGGCCTATCGAGCGAACGGTGAATGCGCGTATAGAATTTGCGCCTCCTATATAGAACTGTTCCGAATATGGCACCTCCTGTGAATTGCCGTAGGCATGAGCCGCCCCTATCAAGATGCGCGACACGAACCACTGGTCGCTTCCTTTCACAAGCCGACGATTGTAGACAAGCTGGGCCTGACCCTTCACAAACTGCGAGAATGGAGTGCCAAACAATTTCTTCTCACCTTTAACCCCACAGGCACGCCATATGCCGTCGAACACGTTGCCGGCTTCCGTGAATGTGGCTGTAAACGTGATTCCGTTGATACGTTCACGCTCAAAGAATCGGTCGTAGGTGTAGGTGTAAGATAACTGAGGAATGAACTGGCTTTGGAAACTCAACGCCACAGCCGAGTTCTGCGCCATGATGGAATCAAACTCGTGTGTAGTGGTTATGAGTTTGTTATAAGTAAGTTTGAATGGTGTGAACGAATTCACTGAATGCCTCCCTCCTCTCCACTCATATGTGATGCCGGCGTTGAATTCAGCAAGCTTGAAAAAATGCGGTCGATTGAGGATGCTGGCCCCAAGGTTAAGTGTGGTCCAGTTGATATCCCTGTTGCTTCGCTTTACAAACTTGGGGGCGAGAAGCCTCGGAAATGCAAGTGTGGCGTTCACACCAAACTCATAACTGTTGAACACACTCCCCCTGTTGCGGCCCGTCTGCCATTCATAGTTGGCATTGAGCTGCACGCTAAGACGCTCCCCTCCGCCAAATATATTATTATTTGACAATCCTAAAATCAGGCCCGGGCCAAGATAGCTGTTAGACTTCGATGTGGCGTTCACCTCGATCGAAGCCTCCATCGGGTCTTCAAACTGAACGAAGTTATAGACATCAAGAGTAGGGTTGGCGGCAGAAGTGTCGGTCGGTATAGGCTGAATCTGGATGTTTCCGAATATGCCGAGACGAGAAAAACGTGTCTGTGTGCGGTTCATGTCGCGCACAGAAAATAATTTCCCCTCCCTGAATGTTATGCATGAAGGTATCAGATTCTTCCTGAGTTTTGCCGGGCGCATCACAATCACATCGCCTCGCCTGGTCTTCATAGTGTCGGGAGTGCCGGCAAACGACTTGCTGTTGCGCAAAACGGTGGTGTAGATATTACCTGTGCGATACTGAAGTTTTGCCATCTGCGGCACATTGCCGGCAATCGACAGCTTCACGGCAATGCTCCCCGGATTGATCAGGGAGTCGGCCTGAAACTCTATGTATTCCGGGCGGAAATAATAATACCCCTTGTTGCGCATAGAGTTTACAATCCTTATCCTCTCCGCAGCTAATGAATCTACGCTAAACACCTCCCCTTTCTTGAGATATGGGCTTTTCTTTGCAACGGAATCTATGTAGCGGTTAATTTTGCTGTCGCCGCCAAGATAGATAATTGAATCGAGGCGATATGGCTCTGACACATTCAGCGTATAGTCTATGGCCGCCTTGCGGTCATTGTGCTTGCTGTAGGCAATGTCATATGTTGCTGTGGAGCCGAAATAACCATTGTTGTCAAGAATCTGCTCCATAAGTTTTACGCGCATCTCGGGCCTCACCTCGCTTATCAGCACATTCGGCTTCACAAGCCAGTTATAGATTGCTCCTTTTATCCCCTTTGCGGAGTCATTCCAGTTGTTATAAACCCACAGTCCCAACGGAATCTTTATGAATGGGGCAATAATATAGTCATTGGCGTCGCAATTTGACGCCTCTTTAAGATTGTCAAGGAGCGCTGTCGGTACTTTCTCACCGCCGGCGGTGTGCACGTCAAACTTTCCCACGCCGGTGTAGCGAGTCTCTCCCGGCGCAAGCCTGCGGGTGGTGGAGCACCCGGCAAGCAGCACACAGGCGGCAAGAATCGCCACCACTCTATGCATTATGCTTATATTATTATTTTTCATAGTTTTCTTCCTGTTGTTTTATGGATATGGAATCAGGCTTCACCCCCTCTTCTTTTCTCAGAAGGGCGCTGCGGTCTTCTTTCCTGTGGCCGGTGGTGTCGGAAGGATTCTTATTGTCTTCGCTATCGTTCTTGGGGTCACGGCTCTTGAAATTGAATAGCTGGCGAAGGTCGGAAAGACGACGCTTCATAACGAAACCCACACCCGTCTCGGTTATCTCGCCTTCAAGAATGCTCTCGTAGCCTGTGTGGCGGAACAGTCTTGCATACATGGTGACACTGCTTGTCTGCTTGAGTATATACTCGAACGATATGTCGCTGATCAGATTCTCCGAGAAGTTTTCATCAGCAGAAGCGTCTGTGGTGTAGTTGCCTCCCACAGAAATCTTGAAGCGGTTGTCGAACAATGATTTCGACATCGTGTAACTGTAGCTTGTAGTGCTTCCGGTCTGACCGTTGACAGTCTTGTCATATTGATTGACTCCGAAACTGAGGTCAACACCTTTCACATGATTGGCAAGGAAACTGTTCACTCCCGACGTAAGCACATTATATAATGTGCCTTGGATAAGGTCGCTGCTTGCCGTCTTCACACCCTGTCCGGAATATTGGCCGGTGATCAGAAGATTCATGGCTGCCGCGCTTCTCTGGTCAGGGCTCATCGACATAAGGTCGTTCTCTACGCTCATGTCGTCTTCGGTGGAGAGATCGAAGAGCACTTTCGGAGAAGACAGAGTGTTGGTCACATTCAGAATCACATTGAAATTGACCAGGCGAGAGTTGCCGTTTTCCAACAGATTGGTCTTTATCACATCTGTGGCTGAAATATTGAGCTTAGGGTTCATGATATCACCGCTCCACGACACATTGCTCTCCGGTTTAAACGTGAATTTCTTGGAACCTGCCATCATGGGCATTTTATAGGTGGCGGAGCCGTTGCCAAGATAAAGCTGGCCGTTCAATTTCATATCTCCCATAAAGTTCTGGAAATAATTCAGAGTGCCGCTTGGGCTCAGTGAAACGTTAGCCGAACCGGTGGTGTTCGAACCCGGATACAGCACGCTCACCTGTGTGCCCGGCTCTATGGTGAGCCCTGCCACGATTCTCATTGACATGGCAGGAGCCACCGTGTCGACCTTCACAATCTGAGCCGTGTCATTGAAATTCACAAATTTCACAACGCCATCCATGTCTTGCTGGGCAAGTGCCGCTGTTGTGGCCGGAATTGAATACGTCACATCAGTGTTTGACAGCACATTCAGATTACCATTTATGCTGAAATGCGCCATGGGACCCTTTGCCGTGGCATCAAGGTCGAAAAACACTTTGCCATAGACATCGCTCCGAGACTTCTTGTCGTTGTTGACAAGCTGGAAATCTTCCGCCTTCAGATTGAGGTCGAACGACACGTCACTGAACTTCTCGGCATTCACGCTTCCGTTGAGCACTATCGGATTATTATTGGCTCCCCATATGTCAAATCCGTTGAAACGAAGTATATTGTCGGCCACAGTGATTGAGTCATTGCCAAATGTAAGCGACGAGCCAATCATCGGCACAAACACACCAACTGAGTCACACCCGAGACTGCCGTTGAGCAAAGGCTCGGATAAATTGCCCGTCATTGCCATCTTGCCGTTGAGATAGCCGGAAAGTTTGGCCACATCCGCCCCAAGAAACGCATTGGCAATATACAGAGGGAAGCGCGTGAGTTCCACACTCATTGTCTTGGCGGTAAGCGCCTTGGTGACTGAATCAGGCACAAGCATCATTTTCGCCAGAAGCGCATCATGACCGTCAACGTTCAGCGTGGCCCTCGCTCCGGTAGAGCCGTCGTCATTTCGCCCTGCTTTAAGGCCAAGGCTGAAATCACCTACACGAAGTTTGTCGTATGTAAAATCCGACACATCTATCGAGCCGCCACCATAGATCCAGCTCTGTGTGTAGCCCACATTAAGGTCAGCGTCTACCGAGGCGGTGAGAGGTGGTGCAAACACCGACATCCGAAGGAAGTCCTGAATCCTGATGTTGTCGAGCACTACATGGAGCTCGTCGTTTCCTGCCTTGCCTAACTGTGTCTGCAGCAGGATGCCGCTCTCATTGCTCCTCGCTTCAAGATTGGCGTTGATATGCTTGTTTTTGAAATTGAAGTCAACATGGTTGTCATCGTTAAGCTGCCAGGGAAGATAGGCGATTGTAGCCTTCAACGGAGTGAAGTGCACTGTCACTATCGAATCGAGGAAAGCTCCGGTCATACCAAGGCGGTAGCCTGTCTCCCCTTTCTGGTTTTTCTGTGTGAGCGACACAAGCATACGGTTGGAACCGACATATCCGTTGACATTGACATCCGCAAAATCTCCAATCGGGTTGTTCTGACGATTTCCCATATGTGCATGATAGCCAAGAAGACGGCCTCGCTGCTTAAAATCAAAGGTTATCGTGTCGGCTCGTGTGGAGCCGTTGGCTATCTCAACAGCCCCTATTTCTCCACGGAGCAAAGAATCGTTGGCCACATTGGCATAAATAGTGTCCATGCTCATGCCCATTGTGCGCAGATACTGCCCCACAAGGCCGCGACCGGAAGCGTTCACATCCAATGAGAATGAAGGGATAGCCTTCTGAAGACCCTCTACGTTAAGGTCGCGGCGGGCTATCTGAAGAGCCACCGAATCACTTACCTCCGTGAACGCCTTCATCCACGACTGTATGCCAGCGCCGCTGTTAAACTCCACACTGGTGCGGTCTGCATCAATGCGTGCGGCAACCATGTCGGCCGCGCTCTTCAAGTCAGCAGTCAATGCTCCGGGCAAAGAGAAATACTGATTTCCTGAAGTCCATTCAAAGTTATTGAGCTTAAGGTCGGCGTCATATATCCACTTCTCCGGGCTCGCGCTGCCGGTAATATATATTTCCCCTTTCCCGTGGTTTGCCTCCGGAGTCAGTCCAAGAGCATAAAGGTCAATATTGTCGAGCCATGCAGTGATGTCGAAAGTGTAAAGGTCAGGAGCCAGAGTCCCCGTGCCGTCAAGACGGAACTTGGCATCCGGATTGCCCGACAAGGCATTGACATTATATACACCATCTTTAAGCGAGACATCAGCCACGATGTCTCGCAATGTCTGCTTATGATACACAAGAGAATTGACATCAAGTTTCACGTCAGTCCCGGCGCTCGGCTTCGTGGGATTGAAACCTCTTCCCCTGGCCTCAACTGAAGCCGTGACTTTTCCGATTCCAAGAGAAGGCATGAAATGAGCCACATTCACATTGTGGAGATTGAGATTGGCGTAGTAGTTTTCTGACGTCATTCCGACTTTGCCGTCGGCAGCAAGGTCGCCGGCCGATGAAAGAAGATTGAAATTGGCGGCATAGTTCTGGCTCTCTGCTGTGGCACGCCCCTTCAGGCTTAGCGATGGCATCTTAAAACCTACATTGCCTAAAAGATTGTCAACCACGCCGGGATTGGTCACACTTCCGTCAAAATCAAGTTCCGCTTGCAGTTTTTTGAAATCAAGTGCGTTACGGGCGGAGCCTGAGGCATCGATTGCAAACACTCCCGGAATTGCCGCTTTAAGGCGCGGGATAACCACGTCTTCGAGCGTGCCTTCTGCATAAAGGTCGAAATTCAGAGGCGACCTTTTCGGCAATTTGCTCGTGTATGTCTTCAGAACAGGCATGAATGCCTCCACATCCGGGAATCCTATGATCCCTTTGGCCACAGCATTTACTATTGCCTGTGGCTTCATTTCCATAAGCGCAAAGGGCACAGCCGCACTCGCCGTGAGATCTGAATAAAGCGTCTTTACATTAAGGTCATGGAGCGCAAGACCGGTGGAATCAACATTCACCCGGCCGCTTCCTTTCACAATCTGAAGTCCGCTCCTCTCTTTCGCCTCAATTCGCGAAATAGGAAGAATCACTGTCGAGGCCGCATTATAGAAATCATTGAGAGCAACCGCCACATCGCTGACTTCTATATATGAGGGGTCGAATCCGGGGAGTGGCTTGGCATCTTTCACCGCATAAACTGCCTTGAACCTATCCAACGCCACAGTGTCGCCCTTTATCACCATCGGAGGGGTAGCCACTTTTGTAGTGTCGGGAGCAGGGGCAGGATGATCGGCAATATATTCAGGGGTCGGGGTCAGATATGTCACTTCTCCGTCAGACGTGCCAAGATAAGAGGCAGTCACGATGTTCTTTCTGAGGTCTACCACACCCTTTCGAATCACTATATTGCGGGTGGAGAGCATCAAGGTGTCGATCGTGGGAAGCATCGACATATTGAAATTGAAATTCTCCAACTTCAAATCATTGGCTTTTATAAGAAATGGAGCGGATGTTGAGTCTGGCAGGGTGCTCTGCTGCTTCCACACATTCATATAAAGAGACAGGCTGCCATCTTTGAGCGACGCCTTGTTGAGGTTAATCTCACTCTCGGCTATATTCGCGAAGCTCTTGTCGTCAACTTCAAGCATCCCGGCGCGAACCTTTAGAATCATGGATGAGTCGGGCGAAACCATGCGATAATAGCCCTCAATCAGCCTAAGCCTGTTGATGTCGACATCGAGATTCAACAGTGGCCTGAGCTTGACATCGGCAATAACCTCCTTTGCGTTGACCATTGTGTCGCCGCTCGCCTCAATCACTGTCACTCCCTGAAGCGATACATCAGCCGGCCATTTCAAACGGAATTTGTCGACAGTTATCTTCATGCCCGTGGATTTATAAACCACGTTGCAGGCTATGTTTTTCACCAATGTCTGAACCGGAGGCACATAAAGCAAAACAGGCACCAGAAGCAAAACCACAAATATCCACATCAGCGTCTTTAGCGTTACGCGAAGCCATGTGGGGCGAATAAGGCGACGCCGTTTCTTTCCCGCCGTTTCTTCTTTGGCGCCACTATCTTTAGGCGCGGCATTAGCGGATTGAGTATCTTCCGGGATATTGTTTTTGATTTCTTCAGACATTGTGGAATCTGTTTGATAGTTCTGTTCTCCGTTTCAGGACATTACCCTGCATTCTGATTGTTTTTCTTCAGTTCACGCTCCAATGGCGCTGCAACATTTTCCATCCGCAGCCACACAGGGCGGCACCTGTTGCATCGGCGACCATGTCGGCCCATTCAAACCCTCTTCCCATTTCCATCTCGAGCTGCGCCACCTCTATCAATGCTCCCAGAAGAGCTGATGCAACAGCCGCGCTCACAATCCTGACAGCCGGCAACTGGATCCAACCGCGCTTTCTCTCTGTGTCAAGGAGAATCATGGTTGTCAGGAACCCAAACATTATGGCATGCACGATTTTATCCGCGCCCGGGAAAAGTGTGGGGGCATCGTCTCCCAGTGGGTCGGGAGCGAGCGTGAGCCAAAGAATCAGAAGAGTGGTAGCCGCAGTGAACACCCATTGTGGAAGTCGTGAAAGAGCCGCTCTTAATTTTTCCATATTGCAAATTTAACTCTTATTAAGTCTTTGGCAAAACATTTCCGCCGTTCAATTCTATTAACGCTGGCTAAAGTCTAAAAGTTTTTAACATTCTATCAAATCTTTCCCTCTATCCAAAGGTCGATTATTCGGCGCGACAAAGAGGGCATCGTGGGCAGCTCCGGCACTCTGTCGCGGCTAAAGAACCTGCCGTCAGAAAGTTCTCCGTCGGCAAAGTCTATTTCTCCGCCGGCATAGTCGGCTGTGAAACCTATCATGAGCTGATGAGGGAACGGCCATGACTGGCTCCCTATGTATCTCACATTTCGCACGTCAAGGGTGGTTTCCTCCTTTATCTCGCGCACCACACACTCTTCAAGTGTCTCTCCGGTCTCCACAAAACCCGCCACAAGGGCCATCATGTCGCCTCTAAAATTTCTGGCATGAACAAGAAGCGCCTCGTCTCCCCTCTTCACAAGCACAACAATTGCAGGGTTAAGACGAGGGAAATATTCGCTTCCGCATTCGGGGCAACGCTTGCTTATCACGCCCGCTCTCTCCAGCCTTGAGCCATCGCGGCCGCAAAAACGCTCCGACTCGCTCCAATGCAGAAGCTCCGCACCTTTCACCACAGCGGCATACTCCTCTTCCGATAAGAATTTCCAAGCCTCCCTCACCCCTGCGGGCTCTAAACTGCATTCACTGGAAACTTTATCAGCCGGGCATGCGATATAATCTCCGAAACAGAAGGGTTCAGCATCAGACGACACCTCAATCTCATCACCTTCCGGAAACCTTAACCTGCCGTTTTCATTCACAAGAGAAAGGACATTCCCTTCGACCAATATAAATTTCTTCATTTCTAACATAGATTCCACGCATATGAGAATGACTCTCTTTCCATGTTGCGGGCAAGGACTTGTGCTGTCTCGGCTAATAAATCACGCTATTTCTGATTTTCACCCCCGTCGCTTTTATCGCTGTCGGGAGCGAGCATACCAAGCATCTCTGTGGGGGTAAGGCCGGTGACAGGATGTGTCCACCCCGGGGCAAGCTCCTCCATTGGCACCAGCACAAAATCACGTTCCGCCATGCGGGGGTGAGGCAGTGTCAACTCCGGAGTGTCGATAATTTCTGAATCTATTGCAATTATGTCAATATCAATCTCCCTGTCGATATAGCGTCCTTCTGAGTCTCTGTGTGAGGCGGGCGATATCTTTTTCTCTATTCCCTGCAGTTTCCTCAGGATTTTAAGTGGAGACAATTCAGAATGAAAAGCCATTCCGAGATTCAAAAAAGAATTGGTGGAGTCAAACCCCGAAGGGGCTGACTCCACCACATGACTTATTTCAAACGCGCCGAACTCTTCTCCAATCATGCGCATGGCACGGCTGAGGTTAAGACGGCGGTTTCCGAGATTGCTCCCGATATTTATCATTACAAATGCCATCAGAGCGATTTCTTAACTTCAACTTCTTCGTATGCCTCAATAAGGTCGCCCTCACGGATGTCATTATATCCCTGCACGGAAAGACCGCAGTCATAGCCTGAAACCACTTCTTTCACATCATCTTTGAAACGCTTGAGCGAGCCAAGTTCGCCGGTGTAGATCACGATGCCGTCGCGAATCACGCGCACTTTGCTTCTGCTCTTGATCTTGCCGTCACGCACAATTGCGCCGGCAATTGTGCCCACTTTCGAGATGTGATAGGTCTGAAGCACTTCGGCTGTGCCTGTGATTTCCTCTTTGATTTCGGGAGAAAGAAGACCCTCCATGGCGTCTTTCACTTCTTCGATTGCCTTATAGATCACCGAATACAGACGAATCTCGACGCCTTCTTTCTCAGCCTCCTTGCGTGCCGCGCCTGAAGGACGCACCTGGAATCCGATAATAATGGCATCAGAAGCCGCTGCGAGCGTCACATCGCTCTCCGAGATAGCGCCGACTCCCTTATGAAGCACGTTGACCTGAATCTCGGGCGTAGAGAGTTTGATGAGCGAATCTGACAATGCCTCAACTGAACCGTCGACATCACCTTTCACCACAAGGTTGAGCTCATGGAAATCATTGAGAGCACGGCGGCGGCCAAGTTCTTCAAGACCCGGACGCTTCTTGGTGCGCAGACCGAGCTCGCGCTGCAGCTGCTCGCGCTTGGCGGCAATCTCACGCGCCTCCTGCTCTGTCTCAAGCACATTGAATGTGTCGCCTGCAGTAGGAGCCCCGTTTAGACCGAGGATAAGCACCGGAGTGGATGGGCCGGCCTCTGTGACGCGCTGGTTACGCTCATTAAACATGGCCTTTATCTTGCCATAGTGTGTGCCTGCGAGTATGACGTCGCCAACTTTCAGCGTGCCGTTCTGCACGAGCACTGTGGCCACATATCCGCGTCCTTTGTCAAGACTCGACTCAATTACAGAACCCACCGCAAGACGGTCGGGGTTGGCCTTCAGGTCGAGAAGCTCTGCCTCAAGCAACACTTTCTCCATAAGTTCGTCCACACCGATGCCCTTCTTGGCCGATATGTCCTGGCTCTGGTATTTGCCGCCCCATTCCTCCACAAGATAGTTCATGTTGGCGAGCTCTTCCTTGATTTTGTCGGGATTTGCAGTGGGCTTGTCAATCTTGTTGATGGCAAACACCATCGGCACTCCGGCCGCCGAAGCATGGTTGATGGCCTCTATTGTCTGAGGCATCACATCGTCGTCGGCAGCTACTATGATGATTGCAAGGTCAGTAACCTTGGCACCTCGGGCACGCATGGCGGTGAATGCCTCATGGCCCGGAGTGTCGAGGAATGTTATGCGGCGCCCGTCAGACAATTTCACGTTATATGCGCCTATATGCTGCGTTATGCCACCTGCCTCGCCGGCAATAACATTGGCTTTTCGGATATAGTCGAGAAGCGAGGTCTTGCCATGGTCGACATGTCCCATGACTGTCACAATCGGAGGACGAGGCAAGAGATCTTCCTCGCTGTCTTCCTCAGGGGCTATTGCCTCTGTCACGTCGGCGCTCACATATTCTGTAGAGAATCCGAACTCTTCGGCCACAATGTTGATTGTCTCCGCGTCAAGACGCTGATTGATGGAAACCATCACGCCAAGATTCATGCAGGTGGCAATGACATTGTTCACCGGCACTTCCATAAGGTTTGCAAGGTCGTTGGCAGTCACAAACTCCGTGAGCTGTATCACTCGGCTTTCAGCCTCCTCACGGCGCTGGTTTTCAAGTTCACGGTTATGGATGGCCTCTTTTTTCTCTTTACGCCATTTCAGGCCCTTCTTGGGAGCCTTGTTTGTGAGGCGAGCAAGAGTCTCCTTAACCTGCTTCTGCACATCTTCCTGGCTTGTCTCAGGCTTTTGCGGACGCTCATTGCGTCGCCCGTTCTGACGGTCGCCTCCCTTGCGGTCGCCACGCTTGCGGTCGCCGCCGCCACCTTGCCCGGGCTGTGAGCCGCCACCTTGGGAAGCCTGGCGGTCGCCACCTTTCTTTTTCTTTCCGTCGGAGCCGAATCCGGGTTGCGACGCAGCCTTTTCAATATCTACTTTCTCCTTGCCGATGCGCTTACGCTTCTTGCGGTCGGCATTTCCGGCATCGCCTGCTGCCGGAGCGGCGCCGCCGCCTCGGTTTTTGTCGCCTCCGCGACGTCTCTCGTCACGGCCTCGTTTCTTGGGTCGAGTCGACTGGTTAAGGCTTGAAAGGTCTATCTTTCCAAGCACTTTCAGTTCCGGAGCTGCCGGAGGGGTGCCCAGACGGAACACTCCTGTTTTAGTTGTTTCTCCTGACTCTTCTGCGGCATCGGCATTCACAGCCGGCTTTGTTTCAACAGGCTTCGCCTCGGCCGGCTTTGAATTGTCATCCTTGCGAGGAGCATTGTCGCGCGGCAAGGATGGCTTTGCCTCCTTTGGCTGAGCCTGCGGAGCCGGAGCCGCCTCTACAGGCTTTTGCGCCGGCTTTATGTCGCGGGGCTGCTCCTTGCGCGGAGACTGATTCTTTTGTTCACCAGCTGCCGCGTTTTTAACAGGTTCACGACGCTCCTGCGGCACAGGCTGCGCCGAGGCTGCCGGCTTGGGCGCAGCCGGCTTAGAGGTTACGGTTTCTGATGCCGGGGCCGGAGTTTCCGGCTTTGAGGGCTTTGTCTGCTCCTGAGAGGGGCGCGCGCCACCTCTGCCCGCAGCGCTGAGATCGATTTTGCCGAGCACTTTCAAACCCGGGGCCTGTCTCACAGGGCCAGAGGCAGAGCCGCCGGCAGACCGTCTGTCGGCCTTCTCTTTCCTGTCTGCTTTTCGTTTGTCGATAGTGTTGTCCACAAGTGACTTATCGGCCTTGTCGCTGCTGAATTCTGTCATCAGTAGAGCCTCGGCCTTCTCGTCGACTCTTGCATTGGGATTATTCTCCACAATGATGTTGTGCTTGGCGAGAAAGTCAACCACTGTGCCCACTCCGACATTTAGGTCTTTTGCTATTTTGCTAATTTTTATGCGCATATGCTGGTGAAGGGTTGTTTCTTTTTAGTTATGAGGATTGAGGCTGCCGAATCCGGTCAGTCTTCGAACTCTGCCCGTATGATGTCAAGCACCTGCTGAAGGGTGTCGTCTTCAAGGTCTGCCTGTTCGAGTTTCTCCGGAGAGGCATTGAGCACTGCCTTGGCTGTGCCCAGTCCCACATTTTTCAATTGCTCTATTACCCAGCCGTCGATTTCATCTCGGAACTCGTCAAGATAGATGTCTTCTTCTCCTTCCTCGATGTCGCGATACACGTCTATCGTATAGCCAGTGAGCATTGTGGCCAGACGGATATTCAATCCGCCTTTGCCGATGGCAAGCGACACCTCTTCCGGATGCAGGAACACTTCCGCCTTCTTCTCATCTTCATTAAGACGGATTGAAGAAATGCTCGCCGGGCTGAGAGCGCGCTGAATAAAGAGCGACGGGTTGGCTGTGTAGGAAATCACATCGATATTCTCGTTGCGGAGCTCTCTGACAATTCCATGGATGCGGCTTCCCTTTATTCCCACGCATGCGCCCACAGGGTCGATACGGTCGTCATAGCTTTCAACCGCAATCTTGGCACGCTCGCCGGGGATGCGGGCCACAGCTCGAATCGTGATAAGGCCGTCATGAATTTCAGGCACCTCCTGCTCAAAAAGGCGGCGCAGGAAACTTTCGTCTGTGCGCGACACAATCACCTTCGGATTGTTGTTGAGATTGTCTACACGCTTTACCACGGCCCTGACCATATCTCCCTTATGGAAACTGTCGCTCGGAATCTGCTCGTCTTTGGGCATTATAAGCTCGTTCTGCTCTTCGTCTATAAGAAGCGCCTCGCGCTTCCACACCTGATGAACCTCGCCTGTGATAACCTCGCCTACAAGCTGCTCGAATTTCTTCGAGACTGCCTCTTTCTGAAGGTCAAGGATTTTAGACTGCAAGGTCTGGCGAAGGTTCAGAATAGCACGCCGGCCAAACTTCTCGAAAAATATCTGCTTCGACACGTCTTCCCCGATTTCACACTCTGGGTCGATCTCTTTTGCCTCCGACAAGCCTATCTGCCTGTCTTTGTTGTCGACCTCCCCGTCGGGAACCACCTCGAGGTTCTGATAAATCTCGCAATCACCCTTGTCAGGGTTCATGATGACGTCAAAATTGTCGTCAGAGCCGAACATCTTCGCAAGAACGTTGCGAAACGACTCTTCGAGCACACTTATCATAGTGGTCTTGTCGATGTTCTTGAGTTCTTTAAACTCTGTAAACCGTTCGGCCATATTGACCGGCTCCGCTTTCTTTGCCATATGATTTTTTAAAATTGTAGTAGATATTTGGTATATTTCACGTCGCCATAGCCGAAGGTGCGCTCCACTTTCTCAATCACCGGGCGCTTGGCTCCCTCCGGCTTTACTTTCTCATCGCTCACTATAGTAAACGAATCGGCGTCGGCATTCCGCAACAGCCCTTTATATTTCTTACCGTCGCAGGAAAGCACCTCAACCTCGTGGCCGATATTTTTAACATACTGGCGCACAACCTTAAACGGAGATGTCAAACCGGATGAGCCGACCTCAAGCTCATAGTCTTCATCATCGCGGCTGAACTCTCCCTCTATCTCGCGGGTGAGCGCCACGCATTTATCTATGTCTACACTTGTGTCGGAGTCTATCTCCACGCTTATAACGTTGTCGGGTGTCACTTTCAGATCTACCAGATAAAGGTCTGTCCCCTCCAGCCGGCTTTCTATGAATGTGGCCAATGCTTTCTTGTCTATCATCTATTTCGCTTTTAAGCCTCAATCCCCTGCAATCAAGGAACTTCCGCCCGGTATGAATAAATATAGCCGCATCATCCGCATGGCCTTATCGCTGACGCAAAGCCTGCAGACAATGCTAAAAAAGAGGAGGAGACGTCTGTCCCCTCCGGAATGCTTTTGCAAAGTTAATAAAAATTATCCCTTTATCATATTTATAGAGATAAAATTCTATCTCATTTATTAAAAATTAAGCATTTTTAACACTTTACATTATTTTTTAACTTAAACCAACTCCGCATTCAACTCATTCAAGAATCGAGCCATGGCAGGATTCGACGCCACCACTTGCTTTAGAAACTCTTTCGGCGGCAACTGCTTGGCTCCGGTAGGAGCATCGCTTATCTCCACTTTCAAGGTGAGAAGGTCATTCGACAGGTATCCCCTCAAAAACTCTATAAGCTTGGTCATAGACAATTCAAACGCCTGTTGCTGAGCAGGGTGATCTACCACTATGCTATAAGAGTTCCCGCCCGCGGGCGTAGGCTGCGAGGCACGCATGGCATTGACGAGAATGTGAAGATGAGGATTGCGGGCAATAAACTCTCCCCATCCCTCCATAAATTTGTCATGAGTGAATGGCACAGACCTCACCTCAAGCGAAGAATCAACCTTATTCGCCGCAGATGACGAAGCTTCTGACAGACGGAAACTTGTCGGACGGTTCAACACCCGGGGAGCCTCTTTCACAGGAGCCGACGGCTGCCTGACTGCGGGCGACGCCTGCCTGACATCCGGGATGCGCAGTGGTGAAGCGGGCTGAGCCACTGCTGCAGCCTGCGGCGATGGCTGAGCTTGCGGCGCCACGTTTTGCACAGACCCGCTTCTGGAAGAGGGAACGGGAGCCACACTTTGCGGCCTCACATCTTGCACGCCTGCCCGAGTCGCCGCAGGATCGCCGAGAGGCACAGGGCAGTCCTGCCTGTCAAAAGGGGGAGAAACAGGCTTCAACAACTGGCACAGGCGAATCAACGTGAGTTCAACCAGCAGACGCTTGCTTGTGGCCGTGCGATAATTGAAATCGCAGTCACTCAAAAGCTTCATAGCAGCGTAATACCACTGCACAGGCAAAGCCTTGGCCTGCGCCACATACCTCTTGGCAATCTGTTCTGAAGTTTCAAGGAGCTGCACCGTTCGCTCATCGGCAGCCACCATAAGGTCGCGCACATGCGCGGCAAGACCGTTCACAAGAAACAAAGAATCGAATCCCTTGTCGCGAATCTCCTTATAAATCAACAGCGCAGTAGGCACATCTCCCTCCCGGAACGCATCGACCAGCCGAAAATAATAGTCATAGTCAAGCACATTGAGATTCTCAATCGTGTTAGCATACGTCACCATCCCTCTTGACGAGGCCGAAACCTGGTCGAAAATGGAAAGCGCGTCACGCATGGCCCCATCGGCCTTCAGCGCGATTATGCCCAAAGCATCACGGTCGGCGGTTATCCCCTCCTCTCTTGCCACATATTCAAGATGATCCACCATATCGTTCACGGTAATCCTCTTGAAATCATAAATCTGACAACGGCTCAATATCGTAGGAATAACCTTATGCTTCTCGGTGGTGGCAAGTATGAACACCACATATTTCGGAGGCTCCTCCAAAGTCTTCAAGAAAGCATTGAAAGCGGCATTCGAAAGCATGTGCACCTCATCGATGATAAACACACGATAATTTCCGCTCTGCGGAGGCACATTCACCTGCTCGGTGATTGAACGGATGTCGTCAACAGAATTGTTTGACGCAGCGTCGAGCTCCACAAGGTTAAAAGAACTGCCGTGGTCAATAGCCTTGCACGACTCGCACACTCCGCAGGCTTCGCCGTCGGGCGTAGGGCTTAGGCAATTGATGGTCTTCGCAAATATGCGCGCGCATGAAGTCTTACCCACCCCGCGAGGCCCGCAAAATAGATAAGCCTGCGCAAGACGCTTACTGTCGATGGCATTTTTAAGCGTGGCGGCCAAAGCCTTCTGTCCGACCACGCTCTTGAACGTTGACGGACGGTATTTTCGCGCCGACACTATGTATGGCTGCTGTCCTGACATTAAAAAATTGTTGATTTAAGTTGCAAATATAACAATTTTTCAACCCTCTCACAACCGCGTTAACCATTTTTTCTTATAGATCTCGCAACAATATCACGCACGTTGCGTTAAAAAGGAGAAAATCAGAACATCTTTCAAATCCTGTTCTGCAACCTTATAAATTCTGATATGGCAAAAAGCAACCTTTATACACGCACAGGCGACTCCGGCACCACCTCTCTCGTGGGAGGCACAAGAATCGCGAAAGACAGCCCACGCCTGGAAGCATATGGCACTCTTGATGAATTCTCGTCTTTCCTCGGATGCGTATTATCAGACCCGGCATGCCCCCAGGAGGTGAAAAGCCAGCTCCTGGAAATACAGAACATGCTCTTCAATCTCGGAAGTTACCTCGCGACACAAGTGCAGGAAGGAGAGAAACCTGCGGCCTGGGGAATCACTCCCGACGACACACAACGCCTTGAAGGATGGATTGACACTCTTGATGCGCAGACACCCAGGATTAAGGCATTTGTGCTACCCGGAGGATGTATGCTTGCAGCTAAAGCTCACGTGGCTCGCACTGTATGCCGACGGGCAGAGCGACGCATAACAACACTATCTACTATTGAATATGTTGACCCGGCGCTCACAGCATATATCAACAGGCTTTCAGACTATCTCTTCATTCTGGCCAGATATTTCAACCATTCAGAGGGAGTGGAAGAAATCGTGTGGCACAAATGACAGTCAAAAGCCCCCCGCAATAAAATGAACGACTAAAGAACAATCTAAAAAATAAAAAACTTAACCAGAATATAACTATGTATTGGACACTTGAACTCGCGTCAAAACTTGAAGACGCACCATGGCCCGCAACAAAAGACGAGCTTATCGACTACGCAATGAGAAGCGGCGCACCCCTTGAAGTGATTGAAAACCTTCAAGAGATGGAAGACGAAGGCGAAACCTACGAAAGCATCGAAGAAATCTGGCCCGACTACCCCTCCAAAGACGACTTCTTCTTCAACGAAGAGGAATATTAAGCTAAAATTAGCAACTTAAATACCTGATAATCAGTCTGATAAGCAAAATTTAGTTTGTTTGTCAGACTGCTTTTTATAGCCTAAAACGACCTATTTTGTTTGTCTAAAATACGATTTTTAACGCAAATTTTGGGGTTTGTTTGTCTAAAATTCATTATCTTTGTGTCTCCTCGTGAATACTCAAATATTGACTAAAAAACTCCAAATATATGGCAAGACCGAAAAGAGATTACCCATTGGGCACATATCGACTAAGACTGCCCAAAAATCCGGATTCCAATGTGGCTTATCCGGTGCAACTTGAATATACGTGGAATCGTAAGATTATCCGCAAGACAATCGGCATTCTCGTAAGAGAAGCCGACTGGAACCAGAACCTCCATCAAGGTCGTGGTGGTGTCCGTGTGTCATACGGCCCCGAATACAAGCGCACCAATGCGATGCTACTGTCTAAGGTAGATAAGGTGGATTCATTACTTGCCGAATATCACCAGAATCATCCTAATCAAGTTACGGAGGAAGTTATTACCGGTATCCTTGCTGACAAACCCATTGTAAGGAAGGATAAAGGTAAAGACTTGGTTGAGTTTGTCAACGAAAGGCTGGAATCTGAATATTCCCGAAACCGTATTGGTCGGAGCCGATACGAGAATGGGAAAAGTGCTATGAACATCTTCCAGATATTTCTCAGGGCTACGAATCGTGGCACATATAAACCCGATGGCATATACCTCGGAGAAATGTCTGTCGAATTACTTGAGGCATATATAACATGGCGAAGGGAAATCAAACAAAACAGTGATGAGACCATCAACCATGCGCTTACTCCTATATTAAAGGCGTGTGCTTTCGCTGCTGAGTTGAAGATTATTGATCCAATACTCAGTGCGCGTATTCAAGAAATGCGTATAATCCCCAAAATCTCGCTTTCGCAGGACTAGTGTGAATATGATGGAAAGAGTCTTAATTCTGAACAACTGAAGCAACTTATAGACTTCTATAAAAAAGATAAGGAGCCTCGCAGAAAAGAGTTCGTAGAAATGTTCTTGTTCGCATTTTATGCGTGTGGGATGCGTGTCGTCGATATCATGACTTTGCAATGGACTCATGTCAACTTGGAGAAACGAGAATTGAGTAAGATAATGGTCAAGACAAACAAAAGACATATCATACCTCTCAATGATGCCGCGATCAATATCCTGAAGAAATGGAAAAAGAAGACATTAGGCAATAGGTTCGTTTTTGACCTGTTGAGGGAATCAATCAATCTTGATGACAATGAGGCTTTATATAAAGCACGGAATACCGCGACTCGCAGTATAAATCAGTCCCTAAATGTCATAGGCGAGAAATTAGAGATACCATTCACGCTGTCCATGCACGTGGCTCGCCATACATTTGCAGTATTCGCTCTCAACAAAGGTCTGTCAATGACAGTTGTGAGTCGCCTGCTCGGTCATGGAAGCACAGATATTACAGAAAAGGTCTATGCTCGTTTCTTGCCAGAAACATTGTCAACAGAATTGTCACGGCTAAATGACGATATGGAAGAAGTTTCTTTATAATCATTCGCCAGAACACAATGCAGCCCGATAAGTCCGCTATATAAGGACTTATCGGGCTGTGTTCATATACAATCGTTTGGGAGACTTGAAGCTGTCGAAAAATCTTTATAATGAAATCGCTTCAAGAATTTCTCTACATCTGCCTGAGTATACCAATACTTTTCTCCTTCAGCTGTATAGCCAATATAGCCATTATCTCGGAGTTTTTTTAAGTATCTATCTTTGACATTAAGTAGATCCATGAGAGCCTTGTTGTCATAAACTTTCATGGGAGGGGGATGGTTGGTGGGCTTTCTAAGATCCTCCAACATCGAGAATATCCGTTTTAGAATATCCCGATCATTTGATGGAATGGTAGTTTTTGCCATTTTAAACGGGGATTAAGTGGTTTTGGAATTGGGTTGTGTGAAGATGCCGAACTGTTGGGGGAAATATCGGAGTCTTCATCCTTGCAACATCGGAATGTGGTAAAAAGATTTCTGATTTTCAGCAGTTTCCCAACTTTTCCAAATAGTTTCCCAACATTTCCCAACATTGATTTTTGCCTGAAACCAAAGGCTATGTGTCCTGTGTTAGTATGTCAAATTCCCAACGCTGCGGATGCCGGTTGGCTTTGACAGCAACCACAGATTGGATTTCCCACAATCTGTAAAGAAATGTCAAAACAGCACTCCAAACGTAAAAGAACCATAAAAAAAGTAGGAACGTTCCGGGAACGTTCCTGATTGGTCCGGACGCAAATTCCGAAATTCGTGGCGTAAATCGAAACACTAAATCTACTTTGAAGATGAAAAGTATCAAACTCCCGAAAATCGGAATGAGGGTTTCCCACCTCGCCGAAGAGACAAAATCCGGCCCGCGCCGCATGGTTGAATCATCTAACACTGTCATGCCATGGTAAGCGCCGCCGAGTTCAACAGACTCCTGCAAATGGTGGCGGAGCTGCGCGAGGAAGTCAAGAGTCTTCGCAACGGTATCGACAACAAGATCGACACAGTGGCAAAATCCGTGAAGGATGCCTTCCAAGGTTTCGGCATTCTTGACCCTGAAGAGGACACATGGACAGAGCAGCAGGTATGCGAGAGATACAATGTATCCCGCAGAACCATGTACAACCGCCGCTCAGCGGGTATAATCCCATACAACAGATCCGGCAAAGGAAAGAATTGCGCAATCCGCTACCGCAAGGCGGACGTAATAGAGATGTTCGCCACGGAAAATGCCTGAGAACACTATACACACCACCCATATAATTATCGCGTCGGCAACGGCGCAAGTATGAAAACCCACTAAACCCACTTTTAATTATGGAACAAAACCAGAATTACGAAGAAGTGCTTATCGCCCGAAACAATGAGACCGGGCAGGTAGGCGCGGTTACCGGACTCAATGAGGACGGCACACCCAAGATGACCGATGTAAAATCGGCAAAACTCTCCGACCTCGTGAAATTCACCAAAGGTCAGAACCCGCTGGAGGCATTCCTCTCAAATTTCATCCGTCAGGCGAAGAACCCCACGACATTCGGATTCTTCAAAGTCCCCGCCGACCGATATGAGAGCGTAGGCATGGCGATGGCAGACTTCATGCAGAAGCCGGAGGAGAACGCAGAAATTCTCAAAGACTTCAAGGTAGAGATGCCCCAGCAGACTCAATCCGAAATGCAGAATCAGACTCAGCCCGAAGCCCCCGAACAGAAACCTGTGGAAGCACAGGCGACCCAGACCGCAGAACAGCCCAACCCTGTAATGGGGAATGCGACTTCAGCTGATAATACCCAGCAGTCTAACCATTATCGGGCTATCGACGAGAGTAAAATCGACTGGGCCAACCTCAAGGAGAAATGGGGAATCGACCGTGACGAACTCGCAAAATCAGGAGACCTCAAGGAGATGCTTTACAACCGTAAGTCGAAACTCGTGACTGTCACGCCTACATTCGGCGGCGAGAAGTTCCAGATTGACGCCCGACTGTCGTTTCGTACCGATGCCGCCGGCAATGTAAAGGTCGTGCCGCACTTCATCCACCGGGAGCCGAAGCTCGACCAGGAGTTTGAGGGCTACAAGTTCACCAAGGAGGATAAGGACGCTCTCAAATACACCGGCAATCTCGGGAAGGTCGTGGAACTGACGGGAGCCAACGGTGAGAAAGTCCCCTCATACGTCAGTCTCGACCGCCTCACCAACGAAATAGTCTCGGTTCCGGTCAAGGATGTATATATCCGTGACACCGTGGGGCAGACAAAGCTCACAATACCCGAGGTCATGCAGCTGAAGGAGGGCAAGGCACTTCCACCGAAAGAGATTGAGGGGAAGAACGGTCAGAAATATACGGTGGTGCTTCAGGTATCAGCCGACCGCAAGGGTATCGAGTTTGTACCCGGCGGCGCAAGGAAACAGGAGCTCTCCGAGAAAAACGGTCAGACACAGACACAGCAGCAGTCATCATGGCTCACAAAGGACGGCAAGATCAAGCCAATCACAAAGTGGGCCGGTGTACCACTCTCACCCCAACAGCAGGAGGCATACGTCAAAGGTGAGGTCGTCGAGATGAAGAACATGATTGACAAGCAAGGTCAGTCCTGCACCGTCTATCTCAAATTCAATCCCGACAAGCAACGTCCGAACACCAGTCTCAACGACCCGCGTGTCAAGGTCGCGGAGGAGTCAAGAACCCAGAAAGCTGTCAACAATGACGGTCTGACCAACGAGGCGACAAAGAACATCAGCGACCCTCTCCAGAAAGATCAGACTGTACCTAAGGATGATGCCCAGCAGAAGCAGCAGCGCAAGCCGAAAGGTCAGAAGCTCTGAACACGCTGACATCCCGATGATGAGATAACACAAGGATTTCCCTTAACCGCAATGCCGACAGGTGCAGAAGTCAGGTGCACATGACTTTTGCCATTCTTAACAGACAATTAAGGTATTGGACTCCGATATGTTATCCTCATCCCAAAACCACTTTATCCACCTATTATAAAATTCTAAAAAAACATTGTTATGAACAAGAAAATAATAACGGTAGTAACCGCCCATCAGCTCACTGCCGACACCATCGCCACGGCGATAGGCGCGACCGAAAAACATGACGGCTACTATCTCGGCAACGGATATGCCGTGACATGGACAAACGGAGGTGTAATCGAAGCCAGGTTCAAGTCTTCGGAAAGATTCATCCTCAACTCAGGCATGGATCCGAAGCTGATACTCGCCCACAACTTCGAGTTTGTCATGCGCGACTATGACGAGCTCGTGGGTTACAACAAGAGCGAACATGACGCTAAACAGCTCGCCACAATCAAGGCTCTCTGGAAAATGAGCCACACCGTCATCAACGCCATGAATCCCGACTTTGAGGGTGAGCTGAATTTCCTTTCGCTGTACTACTTCCTCGCCACACCAGTGGAAGTGCGCCGCGCATGGCTCCCCATACTCACCAAGCCTGCCATTCTCAAAGCCATGGAAAACGGGCCTGAGAATCCCGCCATGTATAAGGAGTGGTTGGAGAGGGAGATTTACAATCACCTCGTATGCTTCTGTGAGGAGGATGCCGACTTCAAGACGACCCCGGTGTTTGTTGAAGTCCCCGTGGCGACAGCGGCGCAGGAGGTCAAGGAGCTTCGGTATGTGGGACTTGATGCCGCATCTGAAGGTTCTGTCACCATAACACCTATGGCAATCTACACATACACCGAGAAGCCGACGCTCCACAATCTGCCCCAGCTGCTCATCGACGCTGCCGTACAGCTTGACTATTCCCATGAGAAGACCATCAAGACGGCTCTCAACCTATGGGCGAAGAAACTTATCTCCTATCCTATGGTGAGACAGAACTATATCCCGGTGGAGATATGGAGAGAGATGATCCGCAACCGCGAGACACTCCGCTTCAACAGCAAGTGGGGCAAACATGTGAGAGGAAAGGCTGTGTCCGGCCGTCACAACTTCGACGGGTGCATGAATCCCTACTACGGATTCGGCATCGTCACCACCGGACTGCATCCCACCGACCTCACCCGTGAGGAGGAGAATCTCTACAACCTTATTGTCAAGCGGGTGCTTGAAGCCTTCACACCGGGCCGCGCACTCCGCAACAGAAAGGACAAGGAGCGTCGCCGCCGACGCGGACAGAACCGCAGGAGAAAATATTCAGACAAAACCGTCTGAGACTGTCTGAGACATACGCATATTAACACACATACCCTTTCCCATGTGCCAAGTTTTTTGTAACTTTGCCACTGATTCAACGTCATACAATGTTTTTGTTTCATTTTTGACGTGGATTTAGTGGTGGCCATCGGGAGGGAAACCCGGTGGCCTTTTTCTTATTATGCTGAAAAACACACCATTCTGCCGCCTTATGGGAACAAGGTTGCCGGGAAACCACTAAATTCCAAATCCCAAGATGAAACAGAATAAAGAACCGATGGGGCCGGACTATTTCCGGCTCTATCTCAATGGTCATCTCCGTGACCATTGGTTTCCGCAATATACCGACAAAAGATTCATAGAGGAACGTACCGAAGCCGCATACGACAAGTTCACCGAAATGCGGAAGGATGGTCATGATGTGCCTATCGCACAGGAAATGGCTATGCGCATTCTTCTCGAAGGTATCTATGTCTCCCGCTATGACATTATATATAATGTGGTCGAGGAAAATCTATGGACTCGGTTGCCGGATTATCTCTGGCACAAATGCACCCTGCATTTTCTTACTTTGCCGGAAATACATGCCGTCCTCGACCGCTATCAGGTGAACGGAGACTTCCTGAGCCGGGAGACCCACCGGCCGATGCTGCTTGAACTTTTAGGTCTGATCTCCGAAATACTTGACGGCTATGGCTTACAATAGACTTCAGACCATGCGCGACAACATCAATGCCATAAGGCTCGCCCTGCACCTTGATGTTGAACATCGCAACGCGGAAAATGCCCTTGAACGGGAGATACTGCGCAGGTACGCCGGATTCGGTGGACTGAAGTGCATACTCAATGATACCAATGATCTTGCGGATGCCGCCAAGTGGAGCAAATCGGATATTGAGTTGTTTGCACCGACCGTTGAGTTGCGCCGACTGATTCACGACTATTCAAAGGATGACAGAGAGTTTGCCGCATACATGGACTCGTTGAAAACATCCGTACTGACGGCGTTCTATACTCCACCACCTGTCATTGATGCTCTGGCTGACAGTCTCCGTGAACGTGGCGTGAAGATTGAAAGGTTCCTTGAACCGTCAGCGGGGCAAGGAGCATTCATTGACTCCTTCCTGAAGAATGAGAATTATCCCGGTGCCGAGACGCTGGCATTTGAGAAGGATTTGCTGACAGGTAAGATTTTATCTGCGCTGCATCCGTCTGTATCCACAGAAATAAAGGGCTTTGAGAAGATTGACCCTGATTTTGAGGGGTATTTCGATGTGGCTGCGTCAAATATTCCTTTCGGGACTTTGCGGTCGCAGATCCTCGATATGCCACGAGCAGGAGATTGCCTACAGACAGTCAACAAAGACTATACACAATTACTTCTTCCTGAAATCGCTCGACTCCGTGCATGAAGGTGGTATAGTGGCTTTCATCGCCTCACAGGGAGTGATGAATGCTGCCAGTCCATTTGTCAGAATGGAGATGATGCGCCGTGCGGATTTGGTCGGTGCTTTCCGCCTGCCAACAACACATTCTCCGATAATGCAGGAACTGATGCAGGGTCTGATCTGATTATTCTCCAGAAGCACACCAACAAGAAAGCGTTGTCGGCTGATGAGGAATTTTTCATCCAATCCATTGTTGACCGTGACACCAAGGCTCCAAATAATAAATATTTTGCGGCATTCCCTCAGAATGTTATCTGCACAGAGGCTAAAGTTGGCACTGACCAGTTCGGTAAACCGGCTATTATCTACAAGCATGAGGAGGGTGTCGATGGTATTGCAGCCGATATGCGGAAGGCTCTCGATGAATCTCTGAAACTGCGTCTCAATCTGGACTTCTATAATAATAGGAATATCACTCCTCCGACTCCGGAACCTCCATCGCCTGAACCAGTGAAACGCTCCACCGAAAATAAGGTCGAAAAACCGAAGCGGATAGCGGATACTCCACTGATGCAGCAATACAAGGATATGAAGAAGAAACACCCGGATGCAATATTGATGTTCCGAGTGGGCGACTTCTATGAGATGATGGGGAAGATGCCGTGAAAGCATCGGAGATACTGGAAATAACTTTGACCAGACGGCGCAACGGTAAAGCCGGCAGTATCGAACTTGCAGGTTTTCCGCACCATGCCCTCGACACATATCTTCCCAAGCTCGTAAGGGCCGGGCAACGTGTGGCTATCTGTGAACAGCTTGAAGATCCAAAGCAGAAACAAAAGGAGGAATACAAGCCTACGGAGATTATAACGCCTCCACCGACGGTTGAGCCGAAGCCCGCTCCAGCGCCGGTTGAGCCTGTGAAGGAAATTGAAACCGACGGTGGCCCGGATTACAATGATAATCCAGACCCTCGCTTGTTCGCTTACAATCTTTTCGGGGAACTGGAGCCTATCGCAAGCCTCAGCGTCAGCCTAAACAACCAACCCAACAGGAAGATAAGCCGAAGCCAACGGTTACTGTAACCGATACTCAGGCGAAGAAATTCCGTCCTCTCTCTGAAAAGGAGCTGGAATTTTACGGCTCTCTCAACTGGGATGATAATCCGCCTATCAATGGTTTTTACGAGACGATGATGTCAATTGCCCATCGTCAACTCGCGGAAATGGAGGCGGAACGTGAGGCATTGGAGGCTGCCAAGAAAGAGACAATCACTGAAGACGGCGCTATCATCGAAGTTTCAAAAGGTGATTTTGTTCCGAAACCAAGAGTGGCTCCGGAAGCACCCAAGCCTGCGGAACGTGATATGTCGCCCCGTCCTTTCTCGGAGGATATTCAGTTCTTCCACCACAATGGCAGCATGGTCCGTGGACAAGGGGCAAGTCGGTTTTCTCTCAGAGGTTCGCAAAAATGGCGCGACTTTCTCGCCGCTGTCGCTCAAACCGGAGCAGGAGAAGCGTGCCATGCTCTATATCACGCTCTCGGAGACTTATCAGCAACTATACCATTTTGAGGCTGAGACGCATGAGGAAGATGCCGATATGCGTGAACACCTCAACCAGTATTATGATGAGTTTGTGGACAGATACGGCAACCTCAATGAGAAACAGAATGTAAAGTTCATTCTCATGGATGCCAACGGACGTGATTCGTTGGCTCTGGAGCGTGGAGAGAATGGCCGCTTTGTAAAAGCTGACATCTTGACCATCCGGTATCATTTGCCGTTGACGAGGTTACATCGGTTGATACCCCGATGGAAGCATTGACAGCTTCACTCAATAAATTTGGAGAGGTCAACCTCGAATATATGGGCAGTCTTGTCGATATGGAGCAGGATGCGATGATTGACAGCCTTGCCGGACACATATATTATAATCCGCTCGTGTCAAACTTTGAGATTGCCGACCGCTTCATCGCTGGAAACGTGGTGCAGAAAGCCGAGGAGGTCAAGGCGTGGGTCAACCGCGAGGAAGAACGCATCAAGGATTTTCCCGGCTTTGACGGCGTTGAGCCGTTCATCGACTTGTCGAAAGACTCATTGAAAGCGTTGGAGGAAGCCATTCCCCGAAAGATTACTTTCGATGAGCTGGACTTCAATTTCGGAGAGAGGTGGATCCCGACCGGAATATACTCCGCTTATATGAGCCACCTGTATGGTACAGACGTTAAGATTGCCTATTCCTCATCAATGGACGAGTATTCATGTGATGCCCATCACAAGAACATGAAGATTTGGGAGGAGTATTGTGTCAGAGGCTACTACCGTGTCTATGATGGAATGAGCCTGCTGAAACATGCCTGCACAATACTGTACCTGACATCAAGAAGTCCATTGGAAAGGATGAGAATGGCAATGAAATAAAAGTTCCCGACAGTGAGGCAATTCAGTTAGCCAACACCAAGATTGATGAAATCCGTAATGGATTCTCCGAATGGCTGGAGGCTCAGTCACCGGAGTTCAAAGACGATTGGTTGACCTTTACAATTCAAAGTTCAACTGCTACGTCAGACCTCATTATGACGGCTCACACCAGAAGTTCCCCGACCTCAACATGAAACTGTTGGGCGACCGCTACCATATCAATTCCGTATATCAGTCACAGAAGGATTGCGTATGGATGCTGATTCAGAACGGCGGCGGAATATGCGACCATCAGGTTGGTACGGGTAAGACCCTGATAATGTGCATGGCGGCGCATGAGATGAAACGTCTTGGATTGGTGAACAAACCAATGATCATCGGAATGAAAGCCAATGTCGCGGAAATTGCCATGACTTATCAGACAGCCTATCCCAATGCCCGTATCCTTTATGCCGATGCCAAGAGTTTCACAGCGGCAAACCGCGTGAACTTTTTCAACCAGATCAAGAACAACGACTATGACTGTATTATAATGTCGCACGACCAGTTCGGCAAGATACCGCAGTCGCCGGAGATGCAGCAGCAGATTCTGCAAGCCGAACTTGACACGTTGAGGAGAATCTTGAAGTCATCAAGCAGCAGGGACACGACATTTCGCGTGGTATGCTCAAAGGTCTGTTGAAGCGTAAGGAGAAACCTTACCGCCAAGATAACCACCATACAATATCAGATGGAACAGTCCAAGGACGTGTGGTTGACTTCAAGCAGATGGGTATCGACCATATTTTCGTTGACGAAAGCCAATGTTTCAAGAATCTGATGTTCAATACCAGTCACGACGAGTGGCAGGTTTGGGCAATTCAGAAGGAAGCCAACGCTCACTGAATCTTCTCTATGCCATCCGTACCATCCAAGAGAGGACGGGACGTGATTTGGGCGCGACTTTCCTGAGCGGCACTACAATCTCCAACTCACTGACGGAGTTGTATCTCCTGTTCAAGTATCTCCGGCCGAAAGAACTTGAAAGGCAGGAGATCCGGTGTTTCGACGCGTGGGCGGCAATCTTCGCCAAGAAGACAACCGACTATGAGTTCAATGTCACCAATAACATTGTCGCGAAGGAGCGTTTCCGCTACTTCATCAAGGTTCCGGAGTTGGCGGCTTTCTACAATGAGATAACGGATTATAGGACGGCGCAGGATGTCGGCGTTGACCGCCCTGAGAAGAACGAGATTCTTCACAATATCCCGCCCACGCCTCAGCAGGAGGAATTTATCCAGAAACTGATGGAGTTTGCCAAGAGTGGCGACGCCACAATATTGGGTCGTGCGCCATTGTCTGAAACCGAGGAGAAGGCGAAGATGCTCATCGCAACGGACTATGCCCGAAAGATGGCCCTTGACATGAGAATGATTGACCCCAATTATGCCGATGACCCGAACAACAAGGCGAGCCACTGTGCCAAGATGATTGCCCAATACTACCATAAGTATGACGAACAGAAAGGCACTCAGTTTGTTTTCAGCGATTTGGGAACTTACAAGCCGGGCGAATGGAACATCTACTCTGAAATCAAGCGAAAACTGGTTGAGGATTACGGCATACCGCCACATGAGATACGGTTTATACAGGAGTGCAAGACCGAGCGGTCACGAAAGGCTGTAATTCAGGCGATGAATGACGGCGATGTGCGGGTACTTTTCGGCTCAACTTCCATGTTGGGAACTGGCGTAAACGCCCAACGCAGGGCTGTTGCAGTCCATGAACTTGAATGTCCGTGGCGTCCGAGTGACCTCGAAAACGCGAAGGTCGCGCTATCCGTGCCGGCAACGAGATTGCCAAACTGTATGCCGACAATAAGGTGGATGTGATTATCTACGGGTTGAGAAGTCTCTGGACTCCTACAAGTTCAATCTTCTCCATTGCAAGGCTACGTTCATCAACCAGCTCAAAAGCGGCGCGTTGGGAGCGAGAACAATCGACGAGGGTTCTATGGACGAG
>PDYJ01000774.1_pt1 | contig 109822 bp, 93 predicted proteins | sample 1430841 | NCBI WGS metagenome assembly PDYJ01 (sample SAMN07237672, study PRJNA390542) | Gut metagenome, whole genome shotgun sequencing project. | isolation source: fecal pellets | host: Mus musculus | place: USA: New York, NY | collected 2016-10
TGTTTCTTCTGAAACTGGAATTATGTATGATTTTTGATTCGGAGGAGAAATTTCCGATAGAATGTATGCTCGTCAAGGAGCAGGGAGAGGATGAATATCGTCTTTGGCATTCTGCGGTATTCAGGGCTTCGAATATGAGAAAGGCTATGAATACGATTTGCGTGTCAATAAGACAACTTTGGCAAATCCACCAGCAGACGTAGCATATACAAATATCAGCTTGTTCGGGTCGTAGAGAAAAGACTGGTCGGTAACCCAAACGAAGCTGAATAATGCGTACAATATGATGTTAACGAAGCAGGGTAACGGCAAGCCGTTCCCTGCTATCCCATTACCAATAATATAGAACAGATATGGAAACAGAACTAAAAGAAACTATACGAGATTTATTGCTTCAATTCATGCAGAATATGCACGAGTGGGAAGTGATGTGTAATGATATTGCAACGCAGAATGAACTTTCATTTGAAGAACAGTTTAACAAGCAAAAAGAATTGGTATCAAAAATCTTTTTGAACTACTGCACTTCTCGTGAACGCAAGAATAGCAGACCTACTACTATATCTTATGGCAATGAAGGTTCTTATGAATATGATATTGATGAAGAGAAAATAACCGATATCGTAGAAGATGGAAAAGACAAAATTGTAGTTCACACATACAGAGAAGTGCCTATGCAGGAAAAGAAGCAATACATATTCTTGTTAAAAAAAGGCAAATGGCTTTTGGATTCTAAGAAAAGATATTCTTCATGGAAGCAAAAATGGCTATCTGTTTACCTATAAATTATATTGGTAACAAGCCAAGTTAGCTGCTAAACGCAGCTCCTTGTCAAGCCATTACTAACAATAGTGCGATGAATAAAACAGTTCAATCCATAGTATCATTGACAGCTTTCAGTGCTTTGCTGATAGCCATAACATTATTTTGTGGTGGCTTAAGCATTGGGCGTTTGTTCGGAATATATGGCATTATGGAATATTGTCTTTGGGTATGCTTGTAATCATAGATATACTGGTAATCTACAAGGTCTATAAATTATATGCAATGCAACCTAAAACCATAATGTTATTGTTGGGCTTGGAATGTTGCTCTATCTTTTTGTGGCTTGTCTTTATCAGTATAGACCAAAGTCTATTGGATTGGCAAATTACAAACTTTATATTGCAAGCTGTCAGTTTAGACGGCTTCACAGGAGATGAACGGGGATTGAATATGCTTGCTGTCTTATGCGGCATTGTTTATCCCCTTATTGGATTGGTGTTTATTCACCGGATTGGAATTTGTAAATATATTAGTAACAACGAAAGATAGCATCTGACGATGCTCCTGCTAGCCATTAAACAATGAATAACAATCATTTTAGAAATATAATATTGCTGACCATGATGTCGGCATTATCGTTGGCATTTGCGGGATGTGCCACAATCCGCAAAACCGGTGCTGCTCAGGATTCACGGATTTGTCTGAGTGAAGTGAACAATTCAGGCTGTGACAGGGCTTATCGAATCATTCACGGAAAATTGCGTCCTTTGGAACGTCCGCAGGTCAGATTTGCTATAGAGAAAGCTTTGATTGAGGAGGATTCCTGCTGGGTGCTGCTCCGGGTTACAGTACCGGATCAATCCATAAGGAAGCATGAGCGGTATAATGCCTGTGTCATGCTTTCAACCGTGGATGGGATATTGAATTTCCCGGAACTAAATCTTGACAACGACAGCGGTCTTCCCGAAGCAGACGAGCGTAGCGACAGTGAGGAAACACAAGAGGACACGATTGTGGAGTCTCTTGAAATTGACGCCCGGAAAGGAAGCCCCGGATATGCCTATATGAGTTTCCGTTTCTGCTATCATCCGAGTATGGAAGGCAACGGAGCAATAATATCCATATTACCAAGTCTTGAAACAAAGCGTTACTTCTTCCAGCATTCTCCAGTGGAACTTCCCGTGTTATGGTCCTACAATCCGGCAATGTGGAAGCGGGCGCAACAGTTGCCGCAGTTCATACTGCTTGATAAAAGGCCGGAATATGTCTTACACGGTAATGAAAAAAATATGTTCAAGTAATAATAAAAACCGAAATCAATGATGCAATGGATAAAGAAACTGTTCGGGATAAGATGCTCCGAACGATAACGGAAGAGTTGATTGAGCGTCTTCCTGCCGATAAACTCTGCCGGAAATATATCGACGGAGAACTGGCAAGCGATATGGAGAGCGAAGTGTTCGACAGCATAATGTGTGCGGTGGAACTGCACGCGAGGTCATCAACGGAGGTTTCAACCAATACTACTACAATTCAGGAGGCGAACGTGCGCAAAAAGCCGAGGACACCTTTGTCAAGCTCGGAGCAGACCGGATCGCTGATGTCGTGAAACGAGCCAACAACCAATATGCCGCCAACCGGGATGAACTGCAATCGTATGGGACGGAACGAAGGAAGGATTCGCCCACGGGTATAAAGAGAAGCTCTTTGATGCCTTCGATGATGAGTACTATGCCTTGATGAGGAATGACCGGCAACTCTACACGATGATAGGCACATACATCAAACAGCATCCGCAGGAGTTTCTCACAGAAATGACCGAATGGTATGTGCTGTTAAAATGAATTATTCATATGGATACATCCCGAATCCCGATCGTTTTAGGCTATATGCTGATACTTATCCTGATTGCCACCATAGGCTATGCCTATTACAATGAGGAGCAGACATTGGTTTCTATGGAAACAGAGTCTCGTAATACCAATAATGTCCGCTGTGAGATTAACCGATTGAACATGCGCCTAACATCGTTGACAATGATGGGCGAGACAGCATTTGAATGGACTGAAACAGAACGGGGGATTATCGTCAAGAACGTATGCATATAGACAGCACACTGTGTGAGTTCAGCCGGATTTTCATTTCGGAAGCAGCCGACATAGACAGTCTCCGTATTCTTCTTGAGGACAAGGAGAAGAAATTGCTCCAGCTTGCAGAAATATACCGGCGCCAAAAGTCTCTCGGTGACGAGATGGCCAACAAACTGCCCGTGATAGCTCGCCAGATTGCCAAAGAAGAGCCAAAGAAGCCGAAGCGTAAGGGATTCCTCGGCATCTTCGGCAAAAAAGAAGAACCTGAGCCATCTACCACGACAACTATACTTAGTTTCAACCGCAGTCTTATGGCTGAGCGCAGGGCGCAGAACGAAAAACTTAAAGCACAGGCTGATAGTCCTGTCACAACAAAACAGAAATCTTAATATCCGCTTGCAGAATCTGATTAGTTATCTTGACGGTAAGGCCCAGGCTGATCTCCGACAGCAGGAACTTGAGATTGCAGCTACCCGTGAAGAATCATATCGTGATATAGGTGTACTAACAGCCATTACCTTACTGATGCTGTTCGTTTCTTTTGTCATAATACACCGCGATATGCAGCGAAGAGACCGGAACAAGAAAAAACTTGAGGAAAGCATACGGCAGAACCGGTCGCTGCTTGAAATGCGCAAGAAAATCATCCTCACCATATCCCATGATATACGCGGTCCGCTCAACGTGATAAGCGGCAGTGCAGAACTCGCCATCGACACCCGCGACAAAAGGAAACGCGACGGCTACCTGAACAACGCGCGGTACCTTTGCCGCCACGTAGTCCACCTTCTTAACAATCTGCTGGATGTCTATAGGCTCAACGAAGCTAAGGAGACCCGAACAATGTCCCGTTCAGACTGAACGTATTGTTTGACAGAATAGCAATAGGTGCGGCGCAGATAATCAATGACAAGGGGTTGCTGTTCAAGCACGATTACAGGAATATTGACGTGACGTAAGGAGATGAGGACCGGATAGAACAGATTGCCGACAACCTGCTGTCTAATGCCGTAAAATTCACACAGTCCGGTTCCGTTGGAATCGCGCCTCATACGAAGGCGGCAGCTGGTTATGGATATAGCGACACTGGCATCGGAATGTCGAGGAAACCTTGACCGCATATTCAGGCCGTTCGAGCGTGCCGACAACGTGGAGCATGTCGAAGGGTTCGGACTCGGACTTTCCATTACCAAGGGTCTGGTATCCATGCTCGGAGGAACTATTGATGTGGTAAGCAATGTCGGCAAAGGCACAACCTTTCCATGTAACCGTTCCGCTTGAACTCACCGGAAATATAGAGCCGGCCGATATCCAGGAAGCAAAGCCTGCCGGTGTATCGCGCCTGCCGCATAACGTGATAGTAATCGATGACGACCCGCTACAGCGTGATATCGTAAGCGAGATGCTTGAGCGCAACGCGTCTCTTGTGCCGTATGTGCCACAGCCTCGGATGTGGTAAAGGCGATGCGTAAACGAGATTTCGACTTAATACTTACGGACATAAATATGCCAGGCACCAACGGGTTCGCATTGATCGAACTGTTGCGCAAGTCAAATATCGGCAATTCAAGGACAATCCCCATAGTGGCAATGACCGCCAGGGACGATGACGATAGCAAACCTCTGTTAAAACGCGGATTCTCCGGATGCATCTTCAAGCCATTCTCGATGCAGGAACTGCTTGAACGGATATCAATGGTAATGGAGAAACCTATGGTCCCGGATGATGTACGGATTGACTTTTCACCGCTCGTTAAAAACGTGACCGAGCCGGTAAAGATATTGAAGGGACTTTCGGAATCGACTTCCACAGAGATAGCTGTCCTGAAAAAAGAATATTGGGCATGACGACAGGAATGGCGTTTCGGCCATACTACACAGGATTAAGCCGTATGGGAAATTGCTCGGTATTGAAAGCTGCCTGCAACCGTTGAGGAAATCTCTGTGGGACAGGAATTCTACACCTGCGGACATCAAGAAAACCGCCGCCGGTGTGATTACGGCAATGGAGAATCTGATTGAGAATATAAACGAAGAACTGAAGACGATAAGGGATGAAGAGCAGAATACTGATAGTTGAGGACAACGTGACCCTATCCCAGATGCAGAAGGACTGGCTCGCACGCGAGGGGTATGAAGTCACGACAGCAATAGATGCCGTCGTGGCACGCAGGCATATACGCAAAGTGGATTTTGACCTGATACTCTCTGATGTACGCCTGCCCGAAGGGGATGGCCTGTCATTACTTGCATGGCTGAAGAAAGAGAAACCCGGAATTCCGGTCGTAATCATGACGGAATACGCCTCATATCCCGATGCTGTCAAAGCCATAAAGATGGGCGCGCAGGACTATCTTCCCAAGCCGGTACATAGGGAGCGACTGTTCGAAGTTGTGAAGGAACTGGTACATCCGGCCGTGACCATACAGCATTCGCTTGAACGGCTTTTCAAGCGTGACAGCGCGAAGGCGCGTGAGGCGTTGCATCTGGCGGAGCTTGTGGCCCCCGCTGACATATCGGTACTGATTCTCGGTGCAACGGAACCGGCAAGGAGTCCATAGCCCGTACCATTCATTTCAACAGCCCAAGAAAAGACGAGCCGTTTGTCGCGGTGAACTGCGGTGCATCCCACCGGAACTTACAGCCTCCATGTTCTTCGGTCATGTCAAAGGCGCTTTCACGGGTGCGGATTCCGACAGAAAAGGATATTTTGACGCGGCGAAAGGCGGCACACTGTTCCTTGACGAAATCGGCACGTTGCCTTATCACACACAGTCATCATTATTGAGGGTATTGCAGGAGAATGTCTATATGCCTGTCGGTGGAAACACGGAACGCCGTGCCGATGTGCGCATAGTGGCGGCAACCAACGAGGATATGGAGAAATCCATCGCCGATGGGCGTTTCCGTGAGGACCTGTATCACCGCCTCTGCGAGTTCGAGATACACCAGCCATCCCTTGCGGAATGTCCCGAAGACATCCTCCCGCTGGCAGAATTCTTCCGCAAGAAGTTTTCGGATGAGCTTCACAAGGAAACCTCTGGATTCAGCCCGGAAGCCGAGCGGCTTATGCTGGCACACTCATGGAGCGGCAATATCCGCGAGCTTCAGAACCGGGTGCGCAGGGCAGTGCTGATTTCAAAGACAACCGTTATCGCAGTCTCGGACTTGAATATCCGCAAAACATCAAATGATAATGTCGCAAAAATCGTTCCTGATTTGCGCCCAATCAAAGATGACGATGCTGAAAAGCAGCTTATCATCCGCACCTTGGAATCCTGCAACGGCAACAAGACCAAGGCGGCGAGAATGCTCAACATAAATCCTACGACATTATACCGTAAGATGAATAAGTACGGTATAAAGTAACATTTATGCCTTGGCATACAGCCCTTCTCGCTACTTTTTTGTAACTTTGGGGCGTGAAATAGAAAATACAGGCAGGCGTATTCCGATATGTCCGCCTTTACATACATAAGTTCGCAAGAGTCTCAGACAGAAATCTGGCAGTTGATGTTTAAGGAGAATCATTGCGTAATGCTTATGCTGTGCGTATCGCATAGCGTGGTGTTGCGTATTCTCCTTACGGTTTTGCCAGAACCGCTGTCTGAGTGCGTGGACATCGCGCTTTTTTCTTTTGCTGTATAATAGAGAAATGAAACGACATGGCAACGGTACGCATCATAACGGCAATGACTATCGACGGTTTCCTCCCGGATGCCGACAATCCCCGGATGCGTTGGCTTATGACCGATGCCAAAGGCGTCCGTTTTTGGCATGACATAGGCACATACACACTTGAAGCGGATTACCCGGTCCTTGATCTTGTGTGTGACAAAGGCAGCACCGACAAATCCTGCATATACACCGCCGAAGTGTCGGATTTGGACGGTATGGAACTTATGACACGGCTCTTCCGTTACAATATAATAGACGAACTGGTAATCCATATTTTGCCTGAGATTGCAGGAACAGGAACCCATATCTTTCAAAACGGCGTGCCGTCAGGGTGGATATTAAGCAAATCCACCCGGCTCAAAAACGGTATATGCCGAAACATCTACCGGCGCAAAGCGCGATAATCTCGCAATAGACTATTGCATACTGCCGAAAAGTCTTGCAAAATGCAAGACCTCTGATTTCCATTATTTTACGCTTAGATATTTTTTATCACACTGATATTCTGATGAATATCGGTGTCTTGTCATGCCTTTTGGTAGCGGTGGCACGGCATTAGCCAATATATGTAGTATAACCGATTGCGCAACACGGTGTAAAACAGACCAATTCATTTACATCAAAAAAATCAGCTATGCTATATAATGAAACAGTGCATAAGATGTTTGCCTCGCTCATGGAACGCTTTGACAAGATGGAGCGGGCATTCGAGCGGATGAACAAGCTCAAGGATTGTCTGGACGGCGACACGCTGCTCGACAACTACGACCTGTGCCGGTTGCTCGGCGTCACCAAGCGCACCCTTGCGAGATACCGACAGAAGAAGCTTATCCGCTATTACATGATAGACGGGCGTACCTACTACAAGGCATCCGAGATACAGGAATTCCTACAGATGAAAGGGAAGTCGCTACCCGCCGCCGTGAGCCACTGAAACATATCGTAAAATCTAAAAACCGTAACATCATGGAAATAATAAGCATGGACATCAGAACCTTCGATGCCCTGTTTTCCAGAATCAGGGAAATCGAGGAAAAATCCGAACTGCTGAGCCGGAAGAATGAGGACATCGGCCTTAAGAAATGGCTCGACAACGAGGACGTGTGCAACATCCTCGGAATCTCAAAGCGCACCTTGCAGACCTACCGCGACAAAGGCATCCTGCCGTTCAGCCGTATCAGGAACAAGCTCTTCTACCGTCCGGAGGATGTAGAGAGACTATTACAGTCGTCGTATCACCCAAACACATCACAGCTATGAGCCATTATTTTATCGACAGGCAGGATCCGCGTGTGGCGGACCTGTTGCGCCGCCTCGGAAACATCGGGCAGGCGCTCGGACAAGTTGAATCGGTCGCACGCCCCATGTTCAAGGGGGACAGGTTCCTCACTGACGAGGAGTTGTCGCGCCTGCTGAAAGTGAGCCGGCGCACCTTGCAGGAATACCGCACCGCTCGTCTTATCCCTTACTACATTGTACAGGGAAAGGCCCTGTACCGGGAATCCGAGATACAGAGCCTTCTTGAAAAGGCGCACCGTAAATGCGTGGAGGAACAGAAGTGGCTCTAAGAGCCGCTGAGTTCCGCAATATGCGCTGCTATCAGGCATAGGCGGGAACGGTCTGCAATCACAGGCCGTTTCCCGTCTTGTTCCTGAATTTATATTTCCTTCTCTTTGCCATTTCCTTATCCATGCTTTCGTCAATAAGGGTAATTTCAGCACTTGATGCCTGCATACGCAGACGCTTCATGTCCTCATCAACCTTGCGGTCAGTCACCTGGGCGTATATCTGTGTCGTGGTAACGCTCTTATGTCCCATCATTCGGCTTACTGTCTCAATGGGAACGCCCATCGACAGTGTGATATGTGTTCCGAAATTATGCCTCGCCTTGTGGAAGGTAAGGCAGAAACCGTACTCCTTGCCGAGCTGCCGGGTAAGTTTTATCAAATAGGTTCTGCTATAAAGATTGAAAATCTTACCGTCCTGCCGCTCGTCCCTGTATTTCTCCATTATTCGCATTGGGATGTCAAGCAGGCGTATCGCCGAGCGACTGCCCGTCTTTTGCCTGTTTACATGTATCCACCACGTACCGTCCGGAGTCTGGGATATGTCATCCTCAGTCAACTGTTTAAGATCTGCGTATGCCAGCCCTGTGAATGTCGAGAAGATGAACCAATCGCGCACCCTTTGGAGATTTGGGGCATCTATCTGTTTTTCCATAAGCAGTTTCAGATCGTCAAGCCTCATGTGGCGGCTCTTGCGACGTGGCAACGGTGGATGGAGCCTCGCATATGGGTCACGGCGGAGCGTGCCCTGGCTGACTGCTCGCATCGTCATCTTCTTCAGACGGTACAGGTGTTCGTGAACCGATTTGGGCTTGAGTCCACGGTCTGCGCCGAGAAACACCTCGAAATCGTCATAAAAAGACCTGTCAAGCGCACGGAGCGGCACATCATCCATATCCCGTTTCCCGGTTACGAATGCAGATAGATGACGGTATGAGTTGAGATAGCTTTCGTATGATTCCTTTGTGCGGTCTACGCCCACACGCTTGTGGAATTCCTCGTTATGTTCACGGAAAAGAGCCAAAAGGGTCGATGGCTTGCGCCCGATGCCCTTCATGGCGTTCTTAACAAGCTCGGCGGTGACGAAGCCAAGGCTGCGCCTTATATCCTCGTAATGTTCGTTTATCTCAGCTGTCAGCGAGTCTATGGCGCGGTTCACGGTGACTGCATTGGCACTGCGCCCGTCCGCCCGTCCTTTTTCGGGGTTCCAGATATCCGGGTTCACAGACACTTTCGTTCCTATCTGCTCCCATTCGGCGTCTATGCTGACCTTGCACAGAAGCTGGCATGTTCCGTCCTTGCGGACTTTTGTCCGGTTGATATAGAAGAGGATGGCGAATGTGCTACGCCGTTTGGGTGTATTGTTGTCTTTATCCTTTTTCATGACTATGTGGGGTTTGGTTTATTAAATGGCGACAGTGAAGCGTGACGCTATCCGGCTGTCAAGGTTCTGTGTGTCTGTCCCGATTTTGTCATCGGTCACTTTCGCGTAAATCTGCGTCGTGGTAATCCGGTTATGGCCCAGCATACGGCTGACTGTCTCAAGAGGCACACCATGTGCAAGCGTGATCTCGGTGGCGTAGGTATGACGCCCGCAGTGATAGACCAGCCTGCGCTCTATGCCGCATATCTTGGCAATCCTTTTCAGATATGCGTTCAGGGTGGAGTTGCTGTACATCGGCAGGAGTTTCCCTTCAGGTGCCATTCCCCGGTATTTCTCGATAATTCTCAATGGCAGCTCAAGCAACGGTATCTCATATTCCACCTTCGTCTTTTTTCGCGAGGACCTGATCCAGACCGTACCGTCCTCGGCAGTTTCAAGATTATCTTCCGTCAGAAGACACATATCGCCGTATGGAATGCCTGTATAGCAGGAGAACAGGAAGAGATCGCGGACATGGTACAGACGGCTGTCGTGGAGCGGTGTCGTCATAATCCGGTGGAGTTCCTCCGAAGTAAGAAACTTCTGCTCACGCTGCGGCTTTTCTGCCTCATATCCGGCAAAAGGATCTGCGGTTATGATGCCGTCGGTGATAGCCTCCGAGACTATCATCTTCAACCGTGTTGTATGAAAGCCCACGGTGGAGGTGGCGAGTCGGCGCTGTGTACGCAGGTAGATGTCATACTTGTCTATGAAGGAACGGTCGATAGCCGTAAACGGAATATCCGACAGCTTATACTCCGTTTCCAGAAATGTTGCCAGGCATTTGTAGGTGTAATTGTATGATTTCAGTGTGCCATGAACCCGGTTCACACCGACACGCTTTGCGAAGTTCTCTATGAATGTGCTGAAATATCCCATCAGCGTTTCCTGTCCGAAAGCCATCCCCTGTATCTGGCACTTCACATCATCGGCGGTCACGCCCATGCGGACAGCCGACAGTTCCTGATAGACGGAAAGTGCGCTTGCCCTGATTTCGTCAAGCTGGCGGTTGATTTCCCTTGACGCGGCGCTCTTGCCAGTGGCACGGCCGAGCATCCATGCCTTAGGTGATGCCGAGAGTTTCGCGCTGAAAGCTGCCTCCGAGTATCTGCCTACGTTTATACGCCCCATCACCGGACACAGACCGTCATCCGACATCTCGCTCTTTTTAAGGTAGAACGAAACCTTTAATCCGCTCTGTTTCATAGCTCTATTCTTTGTTTGCAAAATTAACTGATATAGAGTAATTTGTAGGTATGCAAAACGTAGCGGAACCACGAATAGGAATCACAGATGCCATCCCGGAGCCTATATTTCTTCGCAATGCCAGAGAAAATCGCTAAATTTGCAGTAGCAAAGATGCCTGACAAGCGGGTTCTATGACATAAGACAGGGATAATCATCCATCGGCAAAACCGTCTTCAAGACCGGATTCCGGATAGGAAAAAGGCAACGGATAGGTAGCGATTCTATCTCCTAACCCTTCCAAAAACCGAATTTTCCGCCGAAAGCACCCTTCGGACGAACAACGCCAATCTCTCCTAACTCTCAACACATTACTTTATTCCCCATTTATTGCCATAGTCTCGCGAATTCTCCGTATATTTGATTCAAAGAAGTGGCTTATGCCAACGCGCCCTGGCCAAAGGCCGACTTTCACTTTTCTTTTTGTCGAATATTCTCCGTATATTTGCGCTCATGCAATCTCCTCCTTACATTTAATATAAAACAATAAAGACAGATATGGAGTTTAAGAGCCTAATCAAATCGTTAGCTGTTTTCTTCTTAATGGCAGTCCCGGCCGTGTCGGCCCAAGCCCAGAGCAAAGTCATCAGAATCGACAATCCGAAAATGACCGTTTTCCTGCCTCCCTCCGGGATTGGAAACGGAAAGGCACTCGTCGCGCTCCCGGGTGGGGGATATTCGCACCTTGCGGTCTATCACGAGGGGTTCGACTGGGCACCGTTTTACAATCAGCTCGGGCTTGCTTATGCCGTGCTTGAATACTCTATGCCAAAAGGTGACCGCTCAATCCCTATGGGAGATGTCGATGCGGCGTTCAAGGTCATGGCCGACAGTGCCTCTCAATGGGGCTTCCATCCCGACAGCATAGGCATAATGGGTTCGTCGGCCGGTGGTCACCTCGCTTCGACTATGGCCACTCATCCAACCGAAAATTGCCGTCCGGCATTCCAGATATTGTTTTATCCCGTCATATCAATGGATTCCGGTCTGACCCACAAAGGTTCGCGCACCGGATTTTTGGGTGAGAATCCATCCGAAGAGCTTGACGCTGCCTATTCATCCGAGAAGCAGGTCACTTCTGCGACACCAAGGGCTCTCATGCTCCTTAGTGCTGACGACAAGACTGTAGTCCCGGCCAACAGTCTCAGATATTTCGATGCTCTTAACAAAGCCGGTGTCCCGGCTTCGCTTATGGTCTATCCTACAGGCGGTCATGGTTGGGGCTATCGTGAGAAATTCAGGTATCACGACAACGTGCTTTCCGAAATCACCTCATGGCTGAAAAGCCTCTGAGGCTGTGTTTAGATTAATTGTAGGGGAACTGCGTAGTGGGTTTATGATATTTTATGAGATATGAAAAATAAATTTCTCTTTTCAGCCTTGTTATTTTCGGTTGCACTCTTTTCGTGGGCTGAAACAGTTGTGATTAAGTCTCCCAGCTATTTTACAGCGCCGATCCGTGATGGTCATGAACTGTTTCCCGACAGTCTTACGTATTCGAGTGAGGCCGAGGAAATTGTAGTTCCCGATATCGGGATGTTCGGCCGTCTGGACGGCAGTATGTTCCCTAAACTGCGAAAGATAACGTTTGGAGATGCTGATTACCTCCCGGGAGCTTTACTCACCGGGTTTCCTAAGCTTGAGGAAGTTGTGTTCAACGGAATGATAGGTCATTTTGACTGTACGCTTATTTCGGACTGTCCCGGATTGAAGTCGATTGTGTTTAAAGGCCCGGTTGCATCCACCGGCGGACCGGGATTTCTATACAATCTGCCGAATCTTGAGAGTGTGGTATTCGAGAGTGTAGTGGTTAGTCTGGACGTTGATTTTGATACACGTCACAAATGTCCCAAGCTCAAAGGCTTTACCAATAAAGGCGCTTTCCTGAAGGTCTATAATGACAGTCTGACTCCGGTCGCCACAGTCGGACAACTGAAGTCAAATCCGCGATTTGTCGCAGACATGGAACGCATTGCAAGATGGCAGACCGAGGTACTGACGGCAAAGCACTCCGGGTGGATGAGGAAAGACCAGTATCAGACGGCAAAAGTATTACAGCCTGTTTTGTCGGAAATCGGAAGTCCTGAGGCAGATGGATTAAAACAGGCGATGGTCTATGCTTGGAACTTGGGTGATGATGTCAAAACCGAACTTGAAATTTTAAAGGAATCGTCTGATTATGAGGTTTCTGATTCGGTAGTGACTATTGGTTTCCATTATGCGAATCCGACAGACAATCTTCTCCTGTTGTCGCGTGAGCGTTTCAATCTTGACAGCATAGCCGGTAGTGGCGATGACATAAGCCGTATAAAGAACCTTTTATATTGGGTTCACAATAACATAACTCACGATGGTAGCAACGGATTCCCTCCCGGTCCGATAAATTTAAGAAACACGTATGACACAGCCCGTCGAGATAGCTGTGGATATAACTGTCGTGCACTTGCCATAAGTCTTACAGAAGCGCTGCTTGCAGAGGGTATTCCGGCGAGATACATCACTTGTCTGCCGAAAGCATGGAATACGGATAACGATTGTCATGTAATCTGTGTGGCGTGGAGTGAATCGTTAGGCAAATGGATATGGGTCGATCCGACTTTCGCCGCCTACGTGACAGATGAAAACGGACTTTTGCTTGACCCGGGTGAAGTGCGCTACAGATTGCGTAAAGATTTGCCGGTGGTTTTAAACAAGGATGCCAACTGGAATAATAAAGATCTGGTGACGCATGAGGAATACATTGACTACTATATGGCCAAGAATCTGTATATACTACAGTGTAACTCTTTCAATCAGGCAGAACCTGAGGGAGAGAGCTGCCATAAGCAAGGTTATCATGTAACTCTCGTTCCCAAAGGAGTCTGCTATCCCTATTCGCACTATCTCACTACCGATGAACAGTGGTTCTGGCAAGCTCCTGCAAGGACGGAATAACAATAGTAACGGCCGTGAGGATAAAGATTCTCTCCACGGCATTTTTTTATTGGCTTCAAACAGACGGTGCGCGTTTTGTGTATCGGAAACTTTTGAGTACATTTGCATACTGATTTACACAATGCACATATATGAGATTTGACGAGCTCGACCTTAGCGACGATATTCTTGACGCTCTTGATGCCATGCGTTTTGACGAGTGTACACCGATTCAGGAACAGGCTATCCCGGTGATTCTTGAAGGCCGCGACCTTATCGCGGTCGCACAGACAGGCACCGGCAAGACCGCCGCCTATCTTCTTCCCGTAATCGACCGCCTTGCTGAACTTCCTGAAGCCAAGGACTATGTGAACTGTATCGTCATGTCGCCGACCCGCGAGCTTGCCCAGCAGATTGACAGGCAGATGGAAGGTTTCGCCTATTTTGTACCTGTCAGCAGCGTGGCCATCTATGGCGGCACTGACGGCGCGACTTTCGCCCGGCAGCAGAGAGGACTGAAGATGGGGGCTGATGTGGTCATCGCCACTCCGGGCCGTCTGCTCGCACACTTGCAGATGGGTTATGTCGATCTGTCGAAGGTTTCATATTTCATACTCGACGAGGCCGACCGTATGCTTGACATGGGCTTTTATGACGACATAATGCAGATAGTCAAGCAGCTGCCGAAAGAGCGTCAGACGCTGATGTTTTCGGCTACGATGCCTCCGAAAATCCAGCAGATGGCCAAGGCTATACTGAATAATCCCGCAGAGGTGAAAATCGCTGTCTCGCGTCCTACCGAGAAGATTGACCAGTCGGCATTCGTGTGTCATGAAGGCCAGAAGACCGGCATTCTGCGCCATCTGTTCAAAAACGCGCACTCTCAGAGGGTAATCGTCTTCTCTTCATCGAAACTAAAGGTGAAGGAGCTGAGCCGGGAGTTGCGTAAGGCAAAGATAAAGACCGGTGAGATGCACTCGGATCTTGAACAGGCCGAGCGCGATCAGGTAATGCTCGATTTCAGGGCGGGACGGCTTGATGTGCTTGTCGCAACCGACATCTTGTCGCGTGGAATTGACATCGACGATATTTCGATGGTAGTAAATTACGATGTACCGCATGAGGCGGAGGACTATGTGCACCGTATAGGCCGCACGGCTCGTGCGAATGCTGACGGAATGGCTGTCACACTTATCAGCGAGCGGGAACAGGCGAAATTCGGACAGATTGAGTCGTTTCTTGGCTATGAGGTGAGGAAACAGGATGTCCCTGCCGAACTTGGCGAAGCTCCGGCCTATAATCCCGCCAAACGCAGCCCACGGAAAGGTGACAGTAGTCCGGGCGGTCGCAGGAACGGTCACGGCGGCAATAATAATCGTCAGCAGTCAAGAAAAAATCAGGCTCAGGCAGGAGGCCGACGGCCGACGGCCAAACCAAAACCGCAATCGAAACCGGATCAGGCCGCAATGCCAAAAGCTGATGCAACACACAAAGCAGAGGCGAAGTCCAATTCAACCCCTATGGCTAAACAATCAAAATCAGCTGGAAATCCAGGCAGACATAAACGAAGCAACAGCCGTGGCCGGAAACCGGGAGGTTCAGGCAATAAAGCACCCAAGGCTGCGGAATGACGGATGTAGTGCCGTCGCACCGTTGCGGTATATGAGATAAATGAAATGATTCTATGGCAGAGCAACATGAAACGATAAGACTGAGCCATCTTGATACCGGCTATTGTGTCAGGAATGAGAGGGTCGCAGTCACCAAGGATATAAATGCGTCGTTGTATTCAGGAGAGCTGACATGTCTGCTCGGCCCTAACGGTGCAGGAAAGTCTACGCTGCTTAAGACGCTGACAGGTTTCATTGCGCCTCTGAACGGTGAAATTACAATCGGTTCGAAATCACTTACCGACTATACGGATTCGGAACTTGCCAAGGTGATAGGAGTAGTGCTGACCGAAAGGCTGAGTGTCAGCAACATGACTGTCAGCGAACTGGTCGGGATGGGGCGTAGTCCTTACACCGGTTTCTGGGGGCGCATGGACAGGGCTGACAAGGAGATTGTCGACGAGGCTATCTCGCTTGTCGGCATAGAGTCACTGAGTGGCCGGACGGTGCAGACTCTTAGCGATGGTGAGCGTCAGAAGGTGATGATTGCCAAGTCTCTCGCGCAGGAGACCCCGGTCATATTCCTCGACGAGCCGACGGCCTTTCTTGACTATCCGAGCAAGGTTGAAATCATGCAGTTGCTCCAAAGCCTGTCAAGGGAAAAGTCGAAGACCATCTTTCTTTCAACCCACGATCTGGAACTCGCTCTTCAGATTGCGGATAAGATATGGCTTCTTGACAAGCCCCACGGAGTGTCGATCGGCACTCCAGAGGATCTTTCGCTGAACGGCGACATGGGCAGATATTTTCAGCGTGACGGAGTGGTGTTTGACATCGAAACGGGTTTGTTTAAGATCAATCACAGGATTTCGGGTGCTGTTTCTCTGACAGGATGTCCTCCTTATGTCAATATGGTCAGAAAAGCGCTTGCCCGTCAGGGACTGGCTGTGACCGATGACTGCGGATGTGGGACAAAAGTCGTGGTCAGGGCAGATGCCACCGGATATTTCATAAACGATGGAGTATGCTACAGGTCTGTAGGAGAGCTGCTTGATGCGCTTAAAGAGCTGCCTGACACTACGGCCGGGCGTTGATTCGCGGGAAGGCGGGACTATATATAATATAGACTATATATAATATATAGGTGTTAGTGTAAAGGCTGGACCGGGGCGTGGCCGAGAATGTGCTGTTTCGAAAAGGTTTAATCCGGCGGGTGAATTTTTGTGAATATTTAGTATATTGCAGGTCAAAGAGTTAAATTTCGGTTAAAGAACGCAGGATGGTTAAACTGTTTGACGGTGCGGCGGTCAAACAGACAAACAACACGAAATAATAACAGTAAAACAAACAGTACGATAGAAATGAAAAAGAAAGTATTAGGTTTAGCATTCGTCGCAATGTCACTCTTCGCATTCACCGGCATGGCACAGACTCCCGCTCAGTCGGAGCAGACATGTAAGGTCAATAAGGAAAATGTAAAATGTAAAAACACTGAAAAACGTGCATGCTGCAAGGCCGCCAATCCGTTTGAAGGTCTGAATCTGAGCGATTCGCAGAAGTCGCAGCTCCAGCAGCTCGACAGCAAGCGTAAGGCTTCACGCCAACAGGAGGCACAGACCCGCAAGGAGGCAAAACAACGCAACGATTCTTCGCGTATGGCAGCCCGTCGCGCAGAGAAGAAATCTTATCTTGAAGAGGTCAAGGCTATCATCGGTCCTGAGCAGTATGTGGTATTCCTCGAAAACATGTATGTCAATGGGGGAGGCCGTCAGCACGGTGGCAAGGCTTTCATGAAGCATGCCAAGAGCCGTAAAAGCAATCTCACCGGCCATCGTCACGGCCAGTCAAAAGACAAGAACAAGGTTTCCGCAACTGCTGAAAAGTCTGCGTCATAAAAGCTGACAGACTTGTTTCTCTCCGGCGATGAATATCCGCTGCCACTGAATATGTCATCGGATGTAGAATCAAAATCAGACAGTCCGGTCTCGGAGATGAGTCAGAAACACAGTCTCCGAGACCGGAATATAATAAAGAAACAACTCCGAAACTTCTGATTGAAAGTAAGTTTCGGAGTTGTTTTTTGAGGTTCCTAGCAGATTCGAACTGCTGTAAACGGTTTTGCAGACCGGCGCCTAACCACTCGGCCAAGGAACCATGTCGTGGTTTTTACGTGTGCAAAGTTAGGTCTTTATTTTGAATCCTCCAAATTTTTCGAAATAAAAATTATGTAAAAGAATTTTTAGTATTCGTGAATATTTGCTAAATTTGCCATGAAATAAACTTTAAATAAGTAGTATTTAACCAAATAGTCACAGCCCATGAAAAAATCACTATTTATTATCGGAGCTGCATTCTCGATGGCATTCCCGTCGGTTTTAGCCGCGACACCTGACAAAACAGGTGGAATTTCGCAGTCGGATATTGAAAATTTCCGCTCGGCCTACGATAAGACTCCTGCCAATAAGGCGATTCACAATGCCATTGCCAACAATGATATCAATTCGCTTGCTGTCAATCACAGCAATAAGAACAATTTCGATGCGACCTTCTCACACCGCGTAAAGAGCAAGGGGATAACCAATCAGCGCTCGTCGGGCCGTTGCTGGCTTTTTACGGGACTCAACGTGTTGCGTGCCCAGATGATGCGCGACCATGATCTTCCTAAACTTGAACTCTCGCAGAGCTACAATTTTTTCTGGGATCAGCTTGAAAAATCAAATCTTTTCCTTCAGGGCATAATTGATACGTCCTCACTTCCTGCCGATGACCGCAAGGTCGACTGGCTGTTCTCCAATCCGCTCAGCGACGGTGGACAGTACACAGGCATAGCCGACAATCTTATGAAATATGGTGTGGTTCCCATTGAAGTGATGGGCGAGAGCAACAGTAGCAAGTCGACCTCGACAATGCGCCGTCTTCTCGGTCTGCGGCTGCGCGAGGATGGCCTTGAGCTTCGCAAGCTCGCCGCTTCGGGACAGAACACTTCGGCACTCGTTGCCCGCAAGAAGGAAATGCTTAAGGAAATTTACCGTATGCTTGCGCTTAACCTCGGTGAACCACCGACGGAATTCACTTGGTCGCGCCGCGACAAGGACGGAAATGTGGTGAGCACTGAGACCTACACTCCGCAGTCGTTCTACAAGACGTTTGCCGGAAATGACCTGAAGAACGATTATGTGATGCTGATGAACGATCCTACACGCGAGTACTATAAACTGTATGAAATCGAGTTTGACCGTCACGGCTACGACGGCTACAACTGGACATATGTCAACCTCCCTATCGATGACATAAAGAAAATGGCCATCGCTTCCATAAAGGATGAGAATGCGATGTATTTCTCATGCGATGTCGGCAAGTTCATTGACCGTGAGAGAGGTGTGCTCGATATTGACAATTTCGACTATGACTCATTGTTCGGGACTAAGTTCGGCATGGACAAGGCCGACCGCATCCGCACTCATTCGTCGGCTTCGTCACACGCGATGACTCTCGTCGCAGTGGATCTCGATGCCAACGACACTCCTAAAAAATGGATGGTGGAAAACAGCTGGGGCAATGGTGCGAACGACGGGCATCTTATCATGACCGACAAGTGGTTTGACGAATATATGTTCCGTCTCGTTGTCAACAAGAAGTATATCACTCCCAAGGTCAAGGAAGTTCTCAAGCAGAATCCTACACTTCTCCCGCCGTGGGATCCGATGTTCGCAGAAGAGGAATAAAATTTTCATCTGTATGACGATGTGAAATCATCTCTGATAGATGAACAATAAAAATGAAGAGGCAATCCATGCGTGGGTTGCCTCTTCGCTTTTTCAATTATCTTGAAGTGCTATGTAATGTGTTGACCGGCAGAAGTAAAAACTGCGATTCAGCCTTTTATTGTTTCTTCTTTATTTTGAGTCGGTCGAAGCCGTTGCCGTAGACGCTTCTCACTGTCGAGGTGGTGACATAGGCTGTGGGGTCGACTTCATGGGCGATACGGAATATGTTGTAGGTGTCGACCTGACGGCACCATACGAGCATCATTTTCTTTTCGTTGCCCGTCCAATATCCCTGCGCGTCCCAGACTGTTGCGCCACGGCCGGTTTCATGGGTGATACGATAGGCCATTTCGTCCCATTTTTCGGAAAGGATGATGAACTGTATGGTCTGCTTTTCTTGGGCTATGTATTTGTCGGCGAGCCACGAGTAGAGCACTATGGCGAGGAGGCCGAAGATGATGGTCTCTGTGCGTGCCTGTATGCGTGCTTCCATGTCGCCGTCAAACGGGAGGAAGAATGACAGGGCCACTATCGTCACATCGATTATCATCATTACGCGTCCCATACTGACATCTGTCTTATGGGCCATGATGGCGGCCACGATGTCAGTTCCGCCGGTAGTCCCGTGGTGGCTGTAGTATATACCTATTCCAAGTCCGAGAAGGACGCCGCCCATCATGACGCTCATCGGGGTGCTGGTGACGAGAGGCGGGTGGGATGTGAAATAGCCTTCGACCATACCGATGAGCATCGACAGCATTGTCGTGCCGAAAATCGTACGCAGGACGAAGCCCTTGCCCAGATATTTATATCCGCAGACGAGGAGTATGATATTTGTTCCGTACATGACGACTGCCACGGGGAGCAGTCCGCCGGTGGCGTAATATATAAGTGTGCTGAAACCAGCCATTCCTCCGATGACTATGTGATGCGGAAGGATGAACACAGTGAAGCCTATGGCATAGATGGCGATTCCGGCGATGATGGCCGCCCAGTCGCGGATGCTGTTGCCGAACGAGGGGCTGCGGAATATGGAAGGAATCTGTATGAAACTCATGGTTGGAAGGTTGTTGTCGTGCGGAGAAGATTCCGACAGGATGGTATGGATGATGAATGTCGCAGCAAATTTACGTGAATATTTCCGATTGGCAAATAGTAACTTGAAGCATTTCTTGAAGATATTTAACAGATGAAGCCCGAACTAAAGGCGTGTGGTGGCGTTTTTAGAGTATAACAATCTAAAAAACGACTTGAAACTATGATTTATACACTCCCTGATTTACCATACAAGAATGATGCCTTGGCGCCTTCGATTTCGAAAGAGACAGTAGATTACCATTACGGCAAGCATGAGCGTGCCTATATAGACAATCTCAACCGTCTCATCAAGGACACGCAATATGAGGACATGGAGCTTGAGGAAATAATCACTTCATCGTCAGGCCCGTTGTTCAACAACGCATCTCAAGCGTGGAATCATATATTCTATTTCTTCTCTTTCTCTCCCGACGGCAGTCATGAGCCTGACGGCCATCTGCGCAAGGCTATCGACGAGCAGTTCGGTTCGTTCGAGCAGTTCAAGAAAGAGTTTGAAGACGCTGGATCTTCTATTTTCGGCTCCGGATGGGTGTGGCTTTCGAAAGATAAGGACGGAAAGCTGTTCATAACCCAGACCTCAAACGCCGGCAACCCTCTCTGCGAGGGTCTGATACCGCTGTTGGTTTTCGATGTGTGGGAACATGCCTATTATATCGACTACCGCAACCGCCGACTCGATGCTCTCAAGGAGCTTTGGAAGATTGTCGACTGGGATATTGTAGCCAGCCGCTACATTTGACCCACACGTCGACAAAATACAGAACTAAATGTAAAGAAAATCAATTTATTGTTAAAACGAATATAGCACTAAATAAGCATAATGTGATGAATGGAGAGAGAGGCAGTCGTGAGACCCCCTCTCTTTTTGTATATTACACTGAACAATCGGCATTTAAGATAGTAACATATATCGAAAACAGCCTCATTTTTGAGGATATTCGATTGTCCTAAATATAACCGGAAATAATCTAAAATTCGTATTTAACAAATTTTTATTTCCAAATTATTGTCGAAAATGCCAACGCTTAGATTTAGAATCTTACCTGCTAAAGTGCTTAAAAACAACACTCACATTATACGTCTTGCCATCGCTCATAATGGTCAGACTCGGTATATAAATTACGGGCCTGTATCACTCCGTTTTCGGAACTGATACAGGCCCGTGGCCGTTTTATTTGCCGTCTGGATTATTTCGGCTGATAGAGATAGCGTTTGATCGAGCGTTTTGGTGTCTTTTCAAATTCCTCGTTCATGAGGTTGAAGCGCTGCACCTGAGAGTAGGCGGGGAGATTCGAATTGAGAGTCTTGATGTTCTCTTCCATAAGTCCGTTGATGGCCTCTTCCGACATGCCCTGTGATGTCAGGCTTTCGATGTCGGGATAGATAAGCGCCACGAGACGGCCTTCGCCTGAATCGATAATGAGCGATTCGGCCACGTAGGGGAGGTTGTTGAGCTTGTCTTCGATTTCCTCGGGATATATGTTCTGTCCCGACGGGCCGAGGATCATATTTTTGTCACGGCCACGTATGTAGAGATAACCGTCGTGGTCAAGATTGCAGATGTCGCCTGTCGAGAGCCATCCGTCGGCATCCATGCAGTCTTCGGTCGCTTCGGGGTTCTTGTAGTAGCCGAGCATCACATTTTCGCCTTTCACGTAGAGTATGCCCGGTTTGTTGGCAGGATCGGGGGAATCGATACGTGCTTCGACACGGTCGACGATGCGTCCGCACGAAGCCATGCGGTTGTCGGTAGCGGGCGAGTAGGAGATGAGCGGGCCGCATTCGGTCATGCCGTAGCCGACGGTGTAGGGGAATCCTATGCGTCTCAGGAATTGCTCGACATCGCGGTTGAGACCTGCGCCGCCGATGACGATTTCCTCGACGTTTCCACCGAAGGTCTCGGTCAGGCGGTCCTTGATTTTGCTGAGCAGGCGTTCGTCGACAAACGGAACCATGAGCATGAGTTTCATCAGAGGCTTTTCAAGCATCGGGAAGACACGTGTGCGTATGATTTTCTCGATGATAAGCGGCACGGTAACGATATAGCGGGGCTTGACTTTCGCGAATGCCTCCATGATGATGCGGGGAGACGGGGTGCGGGTCAGTATGTGGATATGGTTGCCGCTGACGAAGGGGCGCAGCATGTCGATGGTCAGGCCATACATGTGGGCAAGCGGAAGCATGCACACAACTCCGTCGCCGGGATTTGTGGGGAGATTTTCGAGGCAGAACTGCACGTTGGACCAAAGGCTGCGGTAGGGGAGCATCACTCCCTTGGAGAATCCTGTAGATCCTGAAGTGTAGCTGATAAGGCAGAGTTCGTCTTTAGAGTCAATGTGATATACGACATCGTTTGGTGTGAAGCGGTCGGGATAGCGTTGGCCGAAGAGCTCGTTGAGGTGGCCACGTGCGTAGGTGAGTTTCTCGTCATTGCTGACAATCAGCGAGTAGTCTTTCACCGACAGAGCGCCAAGAAGCGTCGGCATGCTTTCAGGGTTGAGGTCTTCCCAGATGTTTTCGTCGATTATGGCGAGTTTTGCCTCGCTGTGGTTGATGAGATGCTGGATGTTGTCAGATTTGAAATCGGGAAGTATGGGGACTATGACCGCTCCATAGGCGAGTGTGCCGATGAAGGCCACACACCACATTGAATTGTTTTTTGAACACAACACCACTTTGTCGCCCGGACGGATGCCGGCAGCTTCGTAGAGGAGATGAAGTTTTGCTATTTTGCGGGCTACATCCTTGTAGGTGAGGGTGATGCCGCCGAAGTCCGTAAAGGCCGGGAGCTCCCAGTATTCTTTGACTGCGTCCTGAAAATATAAATTAAGGCAATCGCGGGCTTTCATGTAGATGTCTTTATTATGTGGTTGTTTAATGTTTGACTTGTGCACATTACGGAGAGATTCGTGCAAAAAACTGAGCGCAAAATTAATGAAAAAAGATTAGTTTAGCTCCATCGTGCTATTTAATAAATCTTAACGCTTGCTCCATAAGCGGTTGCGTCGGGTCGAGCAGTCTGACATCAGGGTCTTTCGACAGCCAAAGCAGCTGTTTTTTTGCATATACGCGGGTGTTTTTGGCTATGCGGGCTATTGCCGTGTCGCGGTCCATTTTCCCTTCCATCATGGCAAACAGCTCTTTGTAGCCGACGGTGTTGAGGGAGTTGAGATGCCGGAGGTGGAAGAGTTCACGGGCTTCGTCTTCGAGTCCTTCGGAAATCATGGTTCCGACTCGGCTGTTGATTCTGTCAAACAGCTGCTGGCGCTCACGGTTGATGGCGAGTTTGACTATGCGGAAGGGACGTTCCTTTTTCCGGCCTGTGCGCAGGGTGGAGTAGGGAACTCCGGCCTCCATGCAGATTTCTATGGCGTGGACAAGACGCTTGTGGTTGGAGCGGTCGGCCGTTGCAAGATAGTCGGGATCGAGCTTTTCGAGACAGCTGCACAAGGCTTCGAGACCGCCGTTGTCGTATATGGCCATAGCTTCGGCACGTGTGGCCGGTGAGATTGTAGGCAGTTCGTCGATGCCACGAGTGATAGCGTCGATATACATCATCGAGCCGCCACACATCACTGCGTAGTCGCTCCGTGTCCAGATTTCATTGAGAATCCTGAGTGCGTCCTCCTCGAACATGGCCGCCGAATAGTAGTCATGGAGGTCGAGGACTCCAACGAGGTGATGACGGACGCGGGCGAGTTCGGCGGGAGTCGGTGCGGCTGTACCTATCGGCAGCCCGCGAAAAAGCTGGCGCGAATCAGCCGACACTATTTCAGTGTCGAGTGATTCGGCCAGCTCTATGGCGAGTGAGGTCTTTCCGCTTGCGGTCGGACCTGTGACTATTACAAGTGTCTTCAATTATCTAACGGGTGAATTTTATTTCTCGGCGACGAGACGGGCAATCTCGACAATCACCTGCGTGGCCTTTTCCATCGAGGGGATGGGCACGAATTCATAACGGCCGTGGAAATTAAGACCTCCCGCAAAGATGTTGGGGCAGGGAAGTCCCTTGAACGAGAGCTGTGCGCCGTCTGTTCCACCGCGGATCGGCTGCACCTTGGGGGTGACATCGACATTTTTCATTGCCTGTACGGCTACGTCAATGATGTGCATGACAGGCTCGATTTTCTCACGCATGTTGTAGTACTGGTCCTTGATTTCGATTGACGCGCAGTCGGGAAACTCGTTGTTGATTTTGCGGGTAAGGTGTTCAAGTTCCTTTTTGCGGCGTTCGAAACGGTCGCGGTCATGGTCGCGGACAATGTAGGTGAGCACTGTTTCCTCGACCGAGCCTTCGAATGATATGAGATGATAGAAACCCTCGTAGCCTTCGGTGTGTTCGGGGGTCTCCCAGCGCGGGAGCATTATGACAAACTGGTTGGCTATGCGGATTGAGTTGATCATCTTGTGTTTGGCGTAGCCGGGATGGACGTTGCGGCCTTTGAAGGTGATTTTGGCCACTGCGGCGTTGAAGTTTTCATATTCGAGTTCGCCGATTTCTCCGCCGTCCATAGTATAACCCCAGTCGGCGCCGAATAGGTCGACATCGAATTTATGTGCGCCCTGTCCGATTTCTTCGTCCGGATTGAACGCTATGCGTATGTCGCCGTGCTTGATGTGGGGGTGCTTGATGAGGTGGTCGACTGCGGTGATGATTTCGGCAATGCCTGCCTTGTCGTCAGCTCCGAGGAGAGTGTTGCCGTCGGTTACGATGAGATCCTGTCCAACGTAGTTGAGAAGCTCGGGGAACTGAGTGGGGCTGAGTGTTATTCCGGCAGAGGCGTTAAGGATAATGTCGCCACCGTCATATTCCTCTACGATCCGCGGGCTTACATGCTTGCCGCTGAGATCGGGCGATGTGTCGAGGTGAGCGATAAATCCGATTGTCGGGACTTCCTTGTCGGTGTTGCCTTTGAGTGTGGCCATGAGATAACCGTTGTCATCAAGGGTTATGTCGGATAGGCCCATGTCGTGGAGTTCCTTTTCAAGATGCCGGGCGAAAATCATCTGTCCCGGAGTGGATGGGGTGAGGTTTGTGAGTTCGTCGCTCTGGGTGTCGAACTTCACGTATTCTAAAAAACGGTCAACTACTGTCATGATGTAGAGATTGTTGAAATATATTCGTTTTTGTAAATCAGAGCTACAAATGTAGTGACTTTTTCGCGTACAGACAACAAAAAATGCGAAACTAACCTTCTAAGGCCATTCTATAACATTAATCCCGTCTAAAACTCCACCCACTGATACCTTCAATAAAACTATCAATTCCCGCAAATAGCCGCTATCGCCATATTATTAAGTCAGATTGTAAGGTTTGTTGTGGCATCGGCTAAGTCGTATTGATGCCGTTAAAACTGATTGCCTGAGTCCTTCAATATATTGTTATTATCTGGTAAGGTTTGTTAGGTATTTTTGCAGAAAAACACTAAATTTGTGTCTTGGATATGGCCGTGTTTTTCAAAAGGCTCATGTCTTGCCATTGTCAGATAAATAAAACCAATCAACTTCTAACATATATGGATAATTTCAGAAACTCTATCCCGGACTGGGCGTTCGGGATGAATTGTGCGGTGACGGTATGTGATGCGGATGGCGTGATTCTGTATATGAACGAAAAGGCTCTTGAAACATTTGCGTCAAGAGGAGATATGCGTGGCCGTAATCTGTTTCCATGTCACAACGAGCGGTCTAAATCAATAATGCGCAGGATGCTTGACACCGGCGAATCTAATACATATACAATTACCAAGCATGGACGCCGAAAGATAATCTATCAGACCCCGTGGCGTGCCGATGGACGGATTGCCGGGCTGGTGGAGATTTCAATTGAGCTGCCGGATGATATGCCTCATTATGACCGCGATAAGAAATAACAAGGAAAAATCAATATCCCCGGATGAATTATTTTTCGTCCGGGGATAGCTTTCAAATGTCTTTTCAGGATAGAAAGAGATTAGTTCAGTCTTCGAGATAGTAGACAATCGTGGAGACCACGCGGACTTTCTTTATGAATGGGGTTGAGGAGTCGCTGTCGTCGATTGAGAACTGGCCCTGTGAGGCGGTCTTGATTTTTCCTACACGGCTTTCGCTGTCGGCTGCAAACTGGTCGGCCGCGGCGCGGGCGTTTTTGGTAGCTTCAGCTATCATTTCAGGTTTGATGGCGTTGAGGCCGGTGAACTGATAATTGATATATGAGTTGGAAAAGGCGATGCCTTCCTTGAGCAGTTCTGACTGGCGGTTGAGCAGCTCGCGCACCTTCTGCACTTTTTTTGTGGTCACGGTGACAGTGCAGTTGATGGAATAGTTGTAGGAGAAAGAGTCAGATCGATAGCGGTTTGAGGTAGCGTCGTAGGTGTCGGGCGGATTTACGGAAATCTCGTCCTGACTGATGCCGTTGGATGTGAGGAATTTAACGATAATGTCGTTGTTGGTGCTTACTTTGTTGTAGATTGTCTGGAGGTCATTGCCGGCGAGTGAATATGTGATCGGCCAAGTGACGAGGTCGGCCGGAACTTCACGCTCTGCAAGTCCGCGGACAGTCACTTCGCGGTCGCGGAACGCGATGTTGTCAATACCGGCTTTCAGGAGAATGCCGACAATCACAAGCCCGACGGCAATCAGCCCGGCAGAGATAACGGAATTGGATTTCATAATGTGTCTGTTTTAAATTAGGGTGATTTATATTGAGGTTGGAAACTGTTGATTAAAGCGGAATTTTCGCGCGGAAAAAACGGCTTGGTTGTCTATTAGGGAAAAGCAAAATTACAAATATTTGTTCAATACTACCGTTGTCCGGCCTTAATTTTTGGCTGAAAGTTTATAAATTTGTAGTCAGAAACAAGAGGCCGTTAAAAATTTCTGTTGATTTTTTCCCTGACAATCCCGGAATCGGCCTTGACAAACGAAGATTTATTTAAGACACGATATAAAGCACCATGGCAAAGAAGATCGCTGAGACTCCGTTGATGAAACAGTATATGGCAATGAAAGAAAAGCACCCGGATGCAGTGTTGCTGTTCAGAGTAGGTGACTTTTACGAGACATTTTCGGAGGATGCGGTAGCGGCTTCAGAGATTCTTGGAATCACTCTGACCCGTCGTGCCAACGGCTCGGCGCAATATGTCGAGCTTGCCGGTTTCCCTCATCACGCACTTGACACCTATCTGCCTAAGCTCGTCAGAGCCGGTAAGCGTGTGGCTATATGCGAGCAGCTTGAGGATCCGAAGACAACGAAGAAGCTTGTGAAGCGAGGCATCACAGAGCTTGTCACTCCCGGAGTCTCAATCAACGACACTCTGCTCAACAATAGGGAAAATAATTTCCTTGCGGCTCTGAATTTTACCAAACAGGATGTCGGCGTGGCCTTTCTTGACATTTCGACCGGCGAATTTCTCGCAGCTGAAGGGTCGGTTGACTACATCGAGAAGCTCCTCGCGAATTTCGCGCCGAAAGAAGTGCTTGTCGAGCGCGGGAAGAAACGTCTGATCGAGGACAGTTTCGCCGAACACTATCTTGCATTCGAACTCGACGACTGGATTTTTACCGAAGATGCGGCTATGGACCGTCTGCTCAAACAGTTTGAGACAAATTCGCTGAAGGGTTTCGGCATCCATGCCATGCACGCGGCCGTGGTCGCTGCCGGAGCTATTCTTCACTATCTCGATATAACGCAGCACACACAGATTTCACACATCACTTCTATCGCACGTGTCGAGGAAGAGAAGGCGGTCAGACTCGACCGATTCACGGTGCGCAATCTTGAACTTGTCGCCTCCATGAGCGAGGACGGCAAGAGTCTTCTTGATGTGATTGACCGCACGGTCAGTCCGATGGGCGCGCGTCTGTTGCGGCGTTGGGTTCTGTTTCCGCTCAAGGACTCGCGCGAGATAAACCGGCGTCTTGATATAGTGGACTATTTCTTCCGCTCGCCTGATAGCCGCGATGCCCTGAAGGATGCCTTGGGGCAGATCGGAGATCTCGAACGTCTGATTGCGAAAGTTTCAGCCGGACGTGTCAATCCGCGCGAACTTGTGCAGCTGCGCCATGCGCTGGCCATGATCGAACCTATCCGCCATATATGTCTCGAATCCGGACAGCCGGCTCTCGAAAGCATCGGCGAACAGCTGAATCCATGCACTGGGATTGCCGAGCGTATCGAAAAGGAAATCAATCCCGATCCACCGACGGCTATCAACCGGGGGCCGGTAATCAGGGATGGTGTCGACAGCGAGCTTGACGAGCTCCGCGAAATAGCCTACAAGGGCAAGGACTATCTTCTGCGTCTACAGCAGCGCGAGAGCGCTTTGACCGGCATACCGTCGCTTAAAGTCGCCTACAACAATGTGTTCGGCTACTATATCGAGGTGACGAATACCCACAAGGACAAAGTGCCCGCCGAATGGATTCGCAAGCAGACACTTGTCAACGCCGAGCGCTATATCACACAGGAGCTGAAGGAGTATGAAGAAAAAATTCTGACGGCGCAGGACCGTATCGCAATCATCGAACAGCGTATCTATACGACCCTCGTGCATGATTTGTGTGTATACATTCCGGCCATACTTCTTGACGCGCAGATGGTGGCGCGCCTCGATGTGTTCAGTTCGTTCACGCGTGTCGCACTGGAAAACCGTTACAACCGACCTGTTGTCGATGATTCACTTGAACTGTCAATCGTCGAGGGACGCCATCCGGTCATCGAAAAGGAGCTTCCTCCGGGTGAACCGTATATAACCAATACGGTCAACCTGTCGAACAACGGAACGCAGGTGATGATGATCACAGGCCCTAACATGTCGGGTAAGTCAGCCTTGCTCCGCCAGACGGCGCTCAACGTACTTCTCGCCCAGATCGGTTCGTTTGTGGCTGCCGACAGTGCCCGCATAGGCGTTGTCGATAAGATTTTCACCCGTGTTGGCGCGAGCGACAACATTTCGCTCGGCGAGTCGACTTTCATGGTCGAAATGAACGAGGCGGCATCGATTCTCAACAATATGAGCGAGCGGTCTCTGATTCTTTTCGACGAACTCGGCCGAGGAACATCGACATACGACGGCATTTCAATCGCTTGGGCAATCGTGGAGCATATCCACGAGCACGGAGGCATACATCCGAAGACTCTTTTCGCCACACATTATCATGAACTGAATGAAATGGAGAAGAGTTTCAGCCGTGTGGTCAACTATAATGTGTCGGTTCGCGAGATTGACGGTAAGGTCGTCTTTCTTCGTAAACTCGCGCGCGGTGGCAGCGAACACAGTTTCGGCATACATGTAGCCAAGCTTGCCGGCATGCCGCAGTCGATAGTCAGGAGAGCCGACGAGGTGCTTGTGCATCTTGAAAAGGTGAACCGCGAAAGCGACGAGCGTGTCACCAAAAATCTTTCAGGCGTGGCAGATACGGCCGAGGGTGTACAGCTTTCTTTTTTCCAGCTTGACGACCCGGTTCTTGCACAGCTGCGCGACGAGATTCTTGGTATCGACATCAATAATCTGACCCCTATGGCGGCTCTCAACAAACTGCATGACATAAAGACGATTCTTACAGGAAAGTAGCAACGCCAACTGAGATTTAAGCTTGTGTGATTTCTAACTGTCAGCTGTAGATTTCAGAAAGTTTTCCCAAGCAAATGAATTGAATGGATATTAGAGAGGCGTGACGATTCTATCAGTGTAGTCACGCCTCTCTCTTCGGATAGGATTGAATCTGTGGAATTTATTCGTAGCGGATAGCTTTGTAAGCCGAAAGAATTTCTGTGCGTATGTTGCGCAGTGTGTTGTCGGTTGCGTAGCGTGATCTTTCGACATCAGTCTTGCCGCGGCGGATTGCGCTCTCGCGTTTGCCTCCGTCCCAGACTGTCCAGCTTGCATTGAGGTTATAGTTGCTTGTATAGGCATTGCTGCTGCCGTTGCTCCAAGGTGCGTTTGAATAACCCTGATTTGTCCCGAAGTCAAGTGAGGGTTGCCATTCACCCTGAGCTTTCTCAAGAGAGATGGCAGCGGATTCTTCTGAAAGGATGGATTGACGGAGAGCTATGTTGTTGCCACGGGCATGGTTAATACAATCGTTATAGCTCCAGACGGCTATTTAATCACCTGCGTAGGAAGTCACACCGATCCAAGAGAGCGCCAGAATGAAGACGCCCCTTATCCGATAATTGTCAAACATGATGAAAAAGTGAAAAAATATATGAGAAATGACTTTTTGTGAAGAGAGAGGGGAATGAGCGTAGATCAAGAGCGGTTATCTCGGACCGCGGCCGCCATGTCCACCGGGTCCACCGGGTCCGCCGGGTCCGCGACGCATGAAATCACCGCCGCCTGAAGGTTCGTTTCCTTTTCCGAATGAGTTGAAACGGTAGCTGAGCGTCACCATGAAGTAACGGGAGAGAGAATTGTACTCAATATCGTCTATGTAGTTAGCAGTGATATTGCGGCGGATGTTGTTGCGCTGGTTGAGGAGGTCGTAGACTTTGACGGCGAGAGTGAGAGATCTGTCACGCAGGAACTGCTGGGAGATTGTGGCGTTCCACATCCATGTCCGGGTGTCGTAACCTGCGGCATAGCCGGCAGTAGCCGTGTAGTTGATGTCTGTCTGCAATGTCAGACCCCAAGGGGTGTAGTAGGACCCGTCGAAACGTCCGCCATAGTTGTGTACAGTCTGGTTGGCATTGGTCTGGACGCTGTTGTGGGTTGTCTGTAGCATGTACATCGGACGGAGTTCTAATTCGAAGTGGTCGGGACGGAAAGTGATTCCGGGACTTTCTCGCACAGAGAATGAGAGAGAGTTGTTGCGGACATTGTTGTTGAAACCTACGTTGTGCCGGACGTTTGCGAATACATGGTTCGATATGCTCCAGAGCTTGTTGCGAAGAGGCATTGAGAACATATTCATGACGCGGCCGTTCCAGACTCCGTTGACATTGACATATTCGGTCAGACGCGAACCGTACTCGTCAAATGTCGTCTTTGAGATGATGGAGTTCTGTGTGAACTGAAAGTCAGCCATGAGCATTAGGGAGCGTTGCGATTCCATGTTGAAATCCTGAAAACGGAGATTGACATTATGGCTGAACGAAGGGTCAAGATTCGGGTTACCCTGCACCTTGTTGGTAGGATTCGAGATGTCGAGAACAGGCTGGAGCTGTGACATTGACGGCTGTGACGACTGTCCGCGATAGTTGGCCTGAATAGAGCTTCTTTTCGAGAATTTGTAGCGGTAGCGCAGGAAGGGGGCGAAATTTGTCACCCAGCGGCTGATGTTTTTGTCTGCGTTGTCGAGATAGATTGATTTTGACATCTGCGGGACGAGCGCCATTCCGATCTCAAAATTTGACTTGGCGCCGACTTTCTTGTAGCCGAGTCGTATGTTCTGGTTAAAATAGTTGTTTCGGTAACGGTTGGAGTATTCCGGATCCGGCTCTTCACCGACAGGAGGAAATATGTCGAGGTCATATTCGTCAGGAATGTTGTAGACGAGCTTGTCGGCATTGTTCCAGCGGTATGATCCACGATATGCGAAAGTTAGGAAATGGCCGTCGGCCACGTCGCCGAGAGGTTCGGTCCAAGTGAACTGTCCCATTATCTGGTTGCTCCATGTATGATTGTCGGTGTATTGGTTGAGCAGTTCAGAGTTGTCCTCTGCATTGTCGGGGTCTTCTTCGATGATATAGCGTATGAAATCATTGATTGAGGTCGCTTTCTCGATTACATTTGAGAAACGGTATTGCCCTGAGACGGAGAACGAGCGTCCGCGGTGTTTCTTGAAGTTGTGAGAGTAGATGAGGCGTGCTCCGACTTCGTAGGAATCGCCGTCGCTTTGTCCGATTGCAGTGTTGTCGCTGACTTTCTCCATCGCTGAATTGAGATAGGAGGTCAGTTCGTTGTCATACGATTTGTTGAAGTTGAATGAGAAATTCGGACGGAATTCAAGAGTGTTGAACGAGTCGGGTTTCCAGAGCACACGGAAGTCTCCTCTGAAGTTGTTGCCACGGTCGCGAGTGGCCTTGCGTATCTTTGAGTAGGTGGAATGGTCTTCGAAAAGGTATTCACGATCCTGTCTTGTGGTCGAATTGGCATCCGTGTTGCTCCACATGAGGTCGCCTCCGACGCGGATGATTTCTTCTTTTCCGATGTTGATGTTAAGGCCGAGCGCACGCGATTCGGTGATGCCGTTGTTTCCTCCGAAACGGCGGAAACGGTTGCCGTTACTGTCGGTAAAGCCTATCTGGTTTGTGTTGTTGAAGTTTCCGAGCAGGGTTATCTGATTTCCGTCCCAGAAACGGTTGACGTTGAACGAACCCATGTAGCGGTCATCCGTACCGTAGCCGCCTTCGGCTGTTCCGAACCATCCCTGATTCATCCCCTTTTTAAAGGTGAGGTTGATGACGGTTTCGTCTTCGCCATCGTCGACACCTGTCAGACGGGCCATGTCACTTTTGCGGTCAACGACCTGAAGTTTGTCAACCATGTTTGCCGGAAGGTTCTTTGAGGCCACCTGCGGGTCGTCGCTGAAGAATTCCTTGCCGTCGATGAGGATTTTTGAGACGGTCTTACCGTTGGCTGTTATAGCTCCGTCAGTGCCGACTTCCACACCGGGGAGGCGTTTCAGAAGGTCTTCGACCACGGCGTTTGGCTGGGTGTGATAGGAATCGGCGTTATATTCAACCGTGTCTTCCATAACCTTTATAGGAGTTTTCACGGCTACGACACTGACTTCGCCAAGCATATGAGAGGCTTCCTTTATACGGATTTCGCCGAGACGGAGATTTGATTTTCCGACAGTGAGTTCTTTTTCAGTATCGGCATATCCGATATAGCTTACTGTCAGGACATATTTGCCGCTTTTGATGTTTTCGAGTTTGAACTGGCCGTCGAGGTTGGTGGTCACGCCGGCCACGAACGAACTGTCTTTAGCATTGACAAGCTTGACAGCCGCTTCCATTATCGGATCGCCGGATTCCATGTCTTTGACAAGGCCGGTGATGTTGGCTGCATGGATAGTTGCGGAGCATAAAGTTAGAAGCAGAACTGAGAGTAAGGTGAGGGTTCTTGTGAAACGTGTCATGTCTTTTTTTCAATCTTTGGCTATTGCTTTGATTATGATTTTGTGATTACTCCTTTCTGACGGTAAAGGTAATCAAAAGTTTAATTCCGAATTGTCCATATTCTACTTACGGGGAGCTTTCCCCGATAAATCGGAAATAATACGTAAAATGTTAAAATGTGTTGCGTATATGCTTTTCAGGCATATATGCAGGACAGCCGGTCCGAAAAATAACGGACCGGCTGCCGGATGGTATGTCTTTACGGATAAATATTATTCCGAAACGACTTCGAAGGGGATTTCAACCTTCACATCGCGGTGGAGATTGATGGTAGCAGTGTAATTTCCCACTTCCTTGATAGAGTCAAGGATGATGAGCTTACGGTCAACATTGTGGCCGAGCTTTTCGAGGGCTTCAGCAATCTGGATAGCGTTGACAGAACCGAAGATTGTACCGGTTGAAGAGGTCTTTGCGCCGATTGTGAGTTTAACGTCCTTGAGTGCTTCAGCAGCAGCTTCTGCATCAGCTTTGATGCGGGCGAGCTTGTGGGCACGCTGACGCTGGTTTTCGGCAAGAACTTTAAGAGCTGATTCGGTAGCAATCACTGCTTTGCCGGTGGGGATAAGGTAGTTGCGGCCATATCCGTTCTTGACTTCGACAACATCGTCCTTGTAGCCAAGGTTGGCAATGTCTTCTTTGAGAATGATTTTCATAATTGCGGATAGCTTTTAAAGTTATTTCATCAAGTCGGTAACGTAGGGGAGGAGTGCGAGGTGACGGGCACGCTTAACGGCCTGAGCGACACGACGCTGGAACTTGAGAGAAGTTCCGGTGATGCGACGGGGAAGAATCTTGCCCTGTTCGTTGAGGAACTTTTTGAGGAATTCAGGATCCTTGTAGTCGATGTATTTGATTCCGCTTCTCTTGAAACGGCAATATTTTTTCTTCTTAACGTCTACCGACAGGGGTGTGAGGTAGCGGATTTCAGATGCTTGTGCCATGATTTAGTTCTCCTTTGCTTCTTCGGTTACTGTAGTTGTTGCTTTAGCACGGTTGCTGCGACGCTTCTCAGCATATTCGGCAGCATACTTGTCGAGACGGAATACGAGGAAGCGGAGTACGCGTTCGTCGCGGCGGAAGGCTGTCTCAAGTTTCTTGACGATTGTGGGATCGCCGTCAAACTCCACGAGCGAGTAGAAGCCGGTAGATTTTTTCTGAATGGGATAAGCGAGCTTGCGAAGTCCCCAGATTTCTTCGTTGACGATAGATGCGCCGTTGTCGGTGAGCACCTTCTCGAATTTTTCTACCGCTTCCTTCATCTGCTGGTCAGACAAAACGGGAGTTAAAATGAAAACGGTTTCGTAATGCATTTTGGTTGGTTATAATTAGTGATTGGTGTTTGTTGAGTCCCGATTTCTGTCGGGCACACTTTTTCGGCTGCAAAGGTAAGAATTTTATCCGAGTTGTGCAAAATAATTTGAAGGGGCTGTTAAAAAATATTGTTAATTTTTCAACAGCCCCTCGCTCTGCATGTTTACGCAGCGCTTACTATTGTGTGACGGTTATTGTCGTCCCTGCCGTGTGGGCTGAGAGCGACGGCGAGTAGAGACTCTGGATTGTTGCCACGCCCGAGGCGAATGACCCGGCGTTGTTCACCCACATGTCGTAGGTCAGCACATAAGTGCCCTTTGGCAGATGTGTAATGAAAAATCTGGTCGAACTGTCGCGGTTTTCGCGATAGAACCGGATGCCTTCTGCGTATATCGGGGCCGGCAATTGCTCGACAGGTTCGTAGCAGCCGGGGCGTTCGTCGACGATGGTCACATAGTCCATGTCGCGGTCGGCCTTGACGGTGAGGGTCACGCTGATGCGGTCGCCGACTTTCAGCAGGGTGCCGTCGTTGTGGTTTCCGCCGGCAGCTATGCTCTTACCGATAGAGAGATCCTGACATGAATGGGCTTTAACTGAGGTCATTGAGTCGGTGTAGAGGCAGAAGACAGCGCCCCATGACGGTGTGCCGCCGGTGTGCTTCACTTTTAGCTTTCCCGCTTTTTCCGGTGACAGGGAGAGAGGAGTGCGGAAGTAGCCTGTCATGAGTTCATATCTATCAGGCTTGACGATGTGGCCGTCAATGCTTATCTGTGAAGCTGTCTTGGCATCGGCGGGTTCAATCCATTTTGTTGACGTGGACAGGATAGCCGCGATGGCGGAGGAGGCTGAGACTGATGTCCCCCAGTCCGTTGCCTGTTTCTGCAATATGAGCCATTGGCGGATTCTGTCGATGTCCTGACAGTCGGGGTCGACGGTGGCGAATGTCGAGAGAAGCATGGCTGTCGTTCCGACTTTGCCCATTGACCATAGGGTCATGTCGTCGAGCGACGGCCACCACATACCCTTTTCAGGGGTGTATTCCGAGTACTGGCGGAGTGATTCGAGGATTGTCTTTGCGACGCTTGGATATGAATTGTCGAAAAGAATCCGGGCATATATTCCCTTTTCGAATACTCCGGCTGTCTTCCATTTTTCAAGTATGCGCTGTACGGTGGCGTTGACTATGTTGCGCCGGGGGCGGACATACCTTTGACATTCCTGTACAAGTCACGGAGGTAGACGTAAAGTGTATAGTCTCCCTTGGGTGATTTCGCGAAAGCTTCGCCGTTCTTTTTGTCGAACCACGAGAGCGCATTGGCTGTCATCGAGGAAAGTTCCTTGCGTTCAGGCATGAATCCGAGGCGGTGGAGTTCGCCGAAAAGGAGAAGGACATTTTGTGTCGCCCACATCGAAGCCTCGTCCGACATGCCGAACCATGCCCATCCGCCGTTGTTTCTCACGAGCTTGCGTAGTGTAGCGATGTTTGCATTCAATGTCGATTCGAGTGTCTTGGAGTCAAACAGAAGTGCAAGGCGATTCATGCGCTCGGTGTCGTTTTTAGCATCGAGCATCCACGGCGTTGCCGCGAGCAATATCTGTTTCAGGTCATCGTTGCGTTCAAGCATCGACGTGAGGGCCGAGCCGTCGCGGTCGCTTTCGGTCCATTCGCGTATGGCTGTGGCTATTACCGGGTGGTCGCGCAGCAGACCGGATGCGATTGAGGCCGAGAATATAGATGCGGCAGCCTCATTGGCGGTGGAGGCTTTCTGTTCAAGCAGTCCGGGAAGGGCGGTGACTACATACCATGTAGGGTTGTCGCAGAATTCGAGTGTCACGCGGGCATCGGCAGGAACTTTAGGGAGTGGCATGCTGAAATCCTTGTCATCGGGTGCGATGTAGAAAGGATAGGTGTCAATCACGGGGCTTACGGCGGGGAGTATCGGTATGAGCGATTGCTCGCCGTCAGCAGACATATCCGTTGACGATTTGATACGGTAGCCAATGAACGGAGCGTCGGCCGGAGCGACGAGTCCTGTGGAGACTGTCGCCGCAGATGATGGCGCGATTTCATCGACCTGCGTGTATTCGGCAATGGTTTTGCCGTCGGCGGGGTTGAATAGCTCGACCTTGGTAGTGATTTTCTGCTGTTTGTCGCTGCTGTTCATCACCGAAGCGATAATTGTCGCGCTGTCGCCTGACCTTAGAAAGCGTGGAAGGTTTGGCTGGACCATCACCGGCTTGTTGGCCATGACATCGGCCGAGAAATTGGTTGAAAGCAGCGAATCCGTATAGGCAAGTGCGCGGAAACCCCACCGGGTATTGGCATTGGGGACAGTGAAGGTGAATGAAAGCCTTCCGTTGGCATCGGTGGTCAGCATAGGCTTGAAGAAAGCGAGTGAGACTTCATTCTCGCGGAATGAGAACGGCTTTGAGGACTCGGGCTTCTCTTCAGAAACTCCGTTTTCACCTTCGGCAGCTCCCATATCGGTTTCATAAGCAGCTTCGGCAGATGCCATGTCGGCAGATGCCATTCCTGCACTATTGAATGTGACTGCCCCATCTGCGGAGCTCATGGCCTCCTCGACAACGACTTCTTCTTTGTGTTCTGCCACGGCATTGAGTGTGGTGGCAGCGGCTTTATAAGAGCGTGTCCCGCTTAGGTATATCTTGGTGTTTGAGAATGTGCGTCTGTATGTATCAAACGTGGGTTGCAGTACTGAGTATTCCGAAAGGAATTTGTCGGGATATGCTGAAATCCTGATTCCGGATTCAGCCGATAGGTCGGATTGTTCCCAGAAATAATGGTAGCGCGGACCTTGGGTCATAGGGGTGAATTCCCATGATGACCTGACGAGGGCATCGAGGGCGGTATTGTACATGTCGAGAACCACAGCCGCTTCCTTTCCGTTGTCAGACCGGTCTACGACGCGGAAAGTCCATGTCTCCTCGCTACCCGGTACGAGACGGTCGCGGAACGACTCGCTTATGAACTTTATGCCTTTGGCGGGCATGTCGCGTCTTGCTGTGAGTCTTGCCGATGAGTTGCGGTAGTTGCCGGTAAGCGAGATTTCTACAGACGCTTCATCGACCCCTGCGGGAAGCTCTATCGGGAGTGTGTGCATTCCTTCGCCGGCTTTCACCCATCGCCGGGAAATGAGTTTGGAGTCTGTGTGGATGCTTACCAGAAGGTTTGTCGGACAGTCAACGGCATATAGCCATGAGGCAGCACCGCTGCCTTTGATTGAAACTTTATCGGTCGGATACCATAGCAGACGGCCTGGAACAGGTGTCGCAGTGTCTGTCGGACGATAGAGCACGACGTTTTGGCTCACAGGCTCTGCCATGGCACTGTCTGCGAGCGAGAAGCGGAGTTCGCAAGGCCCTGATGCAAGCGAGGTGAGATCAATGGTCGCGTCGGCCGGCCTGATTGTCCCACGCAGGATAGTTGCTGAATCGCGTATGACTTCATAGTTGACAGGCATAGCTATTGTGGAATCCTGATAATTGACGGTCTGTAGCCTGATTGCGGCGGTCGGAGAGGTGATGTCGATGTTTTCGGGCACAGACGGACGGATTACGTAGCGTGAACCCATAGTGAATATTGTCGAGGCCGTCTGAGTCTCGCCGGAAGGTGAAAGAGCTGAAATAGTCACAGAGAAAATGCCGCCGGGAATCGGAGAGATTTCCAGAAGGTCTTTTGGCAGATTGATTTCAATATCGCCTTTTTCATCTGATGTGGCTTCAAGGGTGGAGAACTTGACTTCTGCAGGTCTGTTCCACCACCAGCGAGTGCGTTGTAGGGCTGAAATGTCAACAGTCAGACCGGCGTTGGCCACAGGGAAGCCTGCATAGGTCTCTATGTGTCCTCGCAGAGTGGCTGCACCGGCCGATGGATAGTCACATTCGACCGGATCGAGGATTACGCGGAATGTCGGCAGTTTGTAGTCGGATACCGTGAACCTGACAGCGTCGCCATAATTCTCAAGGGAGATATGGAAGGTGCCTGTCAAGCCTTCTTTCGGAAGTATGAAATTTCCGTTGATACGGCCGAATGGATCAGTGGTCAGTTTCAGTGTGTCGATTGCCATGTAGCTGGCGTTGCGCAGGATGGCTGTTACCTCTTTCCCGATTACAGGGCGGTGGTTTTTGCGCTGATATTCATATACGATAGCCATCCACTCCACGCTGTCGCCGGGATGATATAGCGGCAGGGAGCTGTAGCCGGACGCTGATTTATACCATTTTTCTTCAAATTTATTGTCGTCGGAGTAGATCCATAGCGGATTTGCGTAGCGGTCGGTCCCTTTTGTCAGCGTCACGTAGCCGTTTGACGAACAGGCAGCTGAACCCTCGGCATTGGTTTTGCCGATAGTCTTTGGCGAGGAGTCCCCACGCCGGTTGTTGGGATACAAGGTGAATTCAGCGCCTTCGACCGGTGCGCCGGTCTTTGCATCGAGCGCCCATAGACTTGCGGATTCGAATCTTGACGATGCAATGGCGTAAGCGGTCACATGAATTTTGTCATACCACTTTTTCCCTGTGACCGGTTTGCCGTCGATTGTCGGAATTGCGATATAGTTTCCGGCTGACGGAAATTTATATTTCAGATTTATATTTTCCTTGAATGGAACTTCCGTTTCAGCTGATTTGAACGGGAGTACTGCCACAGGTTTAAATTTTGGCAGTCCGGCTACGGCATAACTATTGTCTGTCAGTAGTGACGACGACACATTATATATATATACCTTTCCCGATACGACGTTTGAAATCCGGAGTTTCAACTCAGTTTCAGTTTCGGGGGCTACGACAGATGGAGCGGTCACATAGATTTCCTGCTCGGCAATGCGTGTCCGTTTGTTGATCAGGTTGTTTTTTAGCGGATAGGCCGGATATGTTTTGATATTGTGGCCGATGGAGGCGTAGAGCCACCGTGGATCGTTGTAGCTGTCGGGGAAAGCAAGAAGGATGTCTCCGGAATATTCCGACGAGCTGTTTTCGTCATACAATTCACGCAGAAGCCGGCTCTTCCTGTCTGACACAGACATGGAATTGTCTTGGTAGACTCGCTCGGAAATAAACGTAAGACGCTGTAGGTCTGTGTTGATAAACGGTGCAGAACCGGGCGCGTGGAATTTTAGCAGAGAGGCATACAGTTCAAGTATGCGTCCGACGTTGGGGTCGTATTTGGAGAACGGAAGAGCCGTGTAGAGGTCATGGCGTGTAAGCAGTCCCCATGAAAGGACTGAATTGATGATTCCGTTTGAGCTGAGAAGCGAGATGGCACGGTTGGCAACGAAATCGTAGAGCGTCGGATAGTATATCTCCGTCGTGCGGACGACGGTTATGGACGAGACGCTATTTTTCCCTCCGGCCGAAAGGTCGATTACGGATGAATATTTTCCGATGGGCACAGTTTTCAGGGCAGGCGTGAAATTCAGGGCTTTGTCGAGAAGAGCGGAAATGCGTGAGCGGAACTGAATGCCGTTCCATTCGTTGAAATCGTCGGGCAGTGGAGTCGCCGGGGTTTCGCGAGAGTCGTATTTCCATCTTTGATTCATATATAGCGCCGAATATATGTCGGCTTCGAGAGTGAAAAGCATGCTCTTCAGTATGTCGTCGGAGCTTGCAGTGGCTATACTGTCGATTTTGGCAAGAGCATTTCCTGCGTTTCCGCTGTCGATGGCCGTCCGGGCAAGATAGTAGTCCATGAGAGCACGCACCACTTTAGGTCCGTCGTCGGTCTTGAGGGCAGCAGACAGTTGTCGCAGTGATTCGGTGCTGACAGTCTTGGGATATGCAAAGTCAGGAGTCTTAGGGGTGTTTGCGTTCATGTCTATATGGATGGAAACTGATATGAACGTAAACAGCAGGATGAATATTTTACCGATACGCATAGTTTAAAAATATGTTGGTTGGGATAGAAAAAATGTCAGTACCTGTAAAATACTGACATGAAATTTTAATATCGTGTATATGAAAATTTTTATCGGTGGCGTGGAGTGGTTGCGTCTTATTTGCGCCGCCGGCGGTGTTGTTTCATAAGCTCACGCGTGAAATCACGCTCGGCGTCTTTAAGCTGGAAGAGCTGACGTGGAGTGAGAATCTGTTTGAATTCCTTGAAATATTTCATCTCTATTTCATTCTCCCGGCCTTTAAGCTCATAGACAGCTTCGGCAGCTTTCTCATATTCAAGATCTGTGGCCTTGCTGTCTTTTTTCAGGGTCTGGCGGTAGAGCTTTTCCGTTTCGCCCTGCGCTTTGCGTATTTCCTCGTCCATAGTTGTGTAAAGCGGGAGGAATTTAGCCTTCTGCTCATCAGTCAGGACAAGTTTTTTTGCTATGAAGTCGTTTTTGTACTGCTGCATTTCTTTCATCCATACTTCACGTTCACGGCCGGATGGTCTTGTCTGGGCGCTTAGAGGCAAGATAATCGTGGAAAGGATGAGGATGAGTGAAAGGGCAATCTTTTTCATAGGAATGTTGGAATAGTTGCTGAGGTTTGTCTGTCAGAAGAATGTGTAGTAGATATTCTGAAAGATGACTTTAATGTTTTTTAGATTTCAGAGAGCGGAAATTCAGGTGAATCGGGCAAAGAGACTGAATCGGCCACGTCTACCACCATTCCCATGTCGGTCTCTTCCGGGTCAAAACCGGTCTCGTAGAGGTCTTCCATGAGCTGATAGTCGTTGACATCACATTCATTGATGAAATAGTCATTGATGAAATGGTCGTTGCCTATTGCAGCTGTCATCACGGGGTTATTTTCGATTTGAAGGCCGTATGAGTCGGAGCGCATCAGATCAAACATCTTCATCATGCACCATACACCCATAAACATGGCTGCAAGGTAGACATAGGGCCTGACCTTCTGCCAGAATGACCTCGGCATCACCTTGGATGCCGGGCTCTCCCATTCCTTTTCAGGGAGCGAAGCCATCATTTTAGCCGCGAAATCGTCGAAATAACCATCTGGAACGGTCATTCCGTCGTTTCGGTCGACTTTTGTTAATATATCTTTCATCGGTGTCTGTTTTTTTGAAGCTTAAGGACTTGTTTTGCCTATTTTAACTGTTAGACTCTTCTAAGGTCGTGAAGTTTAATCGCTATCCTCGAAAAATTGTTCGATTTTTTTGACGGCAAGGTGGTAGGATGCTTTCAACGCTCCGACCGATGTCCCCATTATTTCCGACATCTGTTCATATTTCATGTCGTCGTAGTATCGCATATTGAAAACGAGGCGCTGTTTTTCAGGTAGGGTGGCTATGGCCTCACGCAGTCTCTGTGCAAGCCTGTCGCCGTCGATGTTGGTGTCGGCCTGAATAAGGGATATCATTCCGGATTCCTCGTCGTCGAGTGAGAGTCCGCGTCTTTTGCGTTCTTTTTCAAGGAATGAAAGGCTCTCGTTGATGGCTATTTTATATAGCCATGTCGACAGTTTTGCATCGCCTCTGAAATTTTCGATGTTTTGCCATGCTTTCAGAAAGGTGTTTTGCAGAATATCGTCAGTATCCTCGTGAGACTGGACCGTGCGTCGTATCTGGCGATAGAGCGGTTCGGAGTAGGTCTTGATAAGGTCGCCGAAAGCCTCGCGGCACGTCGAAGGATCTCTCAGGCGTTCCACAAGTTTTTCATCGTCAAGTTTTGCCTCTTTGCTCATAAGGATTGGGTGGGTTAATAGCACTAATTTCTACAAAAGTATTGAAAAAACAGATTTATCCCTAATAAAAACGCATAATAGTTGTTAAAATGCCAATTCTGCGGTTTGAGTCTGTCTTGCTGACTATGGCCGTGTGGGAAATGAAATACGGTATAGATAATGTGTAGTGCGGATGGAGCCTTGTCCGGGTCATATAGTGGCCGTGGCGAGCTCCATCCGCAGTGTGGATAAAATCATGTGGATGATTATCTCTATTCGTTGGCGTAGGACAATACAGTGGGGCTTTCAACGTCAACTCCGTATTCGCGTGCGTGTTCCAATATGGCCTTGGCCAGTTTTGGCTTCATATCTTCCGGGCAATATCTGAAATATGCTTCAGCGGCTCTGACATGTGCGGCATCCGGCATCGGATACTCGCGCCGTTCCGGCAGCCCGTATACGCTGTCGGGTAGATCTTTCCGTTCTTCGTAAGAGATTCTGTCGCTCATTGGATCTTGATATGTTTATCGGTCAGGCTTTTTAAAGATTGAAACGGAAACCGACTTGGAGAAGGCCCTGTGCGCCGAAGCCGAGTTCGCCGAAGAAGCTTGTCACTCGGCTGAGACCAACCTCCGCTCCTAAGGGAGAGGCTTGAAATGCGAAGTAAGCCTTGTTCTCTGACCAGTCGTCGACGGTGATGTGAGTGATGTCGACACCGACTCCCAGATGGGCATAGAGCTTGACAATGCTGTTGCGGTAATAGTCATAACGGCCGTTGAGCATGATTACATGGTAGTAGGCGTTGGCATCGTCCTCATGTTTGTAGCTTGCGCTTGAGAATGTGTAGCTCGCTCCGAGATAGAAGCTTGGAGCAACCTTGAAGTTGACACCGGCTGTAAGAGCGCCCCATGCGTTGTTGATTGTACCACCGTCGTGCATGTCGGTCGCATCCATCTGTGTGTAGCCGCCATAACCGATTTGAAGCTGTGCTCTTTGAGCATGTGCACTAATGGCCATCCCGATGACGGCACACATGATAAGAAGAATTTTTTTCATTACTGTTGTTGTTAAATGTAAGTAATAATAGTTGATGATAAACGTGTCAGGAGGTTGAGGAGGAGGTGGCATTGGAGAAAAAAAATTAATGTGACTGTAGCTTTTGCTTTCCTTCACGTTAATTAACAATTGAAGTATGAATTTTGTTTAATACCAGCGGACGCCATTTGAGTATGATGACCGTTTATCGTATTTGAGATCGGCGAGAAGTGATGATTTGACCGAAATATGGAAATTGTAGCTCTTGTACGGACCTACAGGGACGAAGCTTGCCCGCATGGTAAAGCAGTGCATGTCGCGGGATATATTACAGTTCATGTAGGCAAGTTTTTTTGTGTCGAAGTTATAGCTCGCGGAGAATCCGAAATTCCAGTTGGCAGTAGGGCGGATGTTGCCTGAGAACGAGAGGTTCTGGGTTATCTTGCCTTTGTATTCAAGCTTGTCGTAGTCAAACTCGCCGTAGCCGTAGTTGACCGAGTAGTTGAACGTCAGATTCCACGGGACAGACCATTTCATATAACCGTCGTCGTCAAACTCCATATTTGAACTTTTTTTGCTTTTGCGTTTGTCGCTACCCTGATAGTCTGACGTATCTTCGGCAAAATTCTGGTCCATGGAGTTGTTCTTGTCGTTGTTCTTGTCGTTGTTCTTATCGTTGTTCTTATCTTTGTCCTTGTCTCTGCCAAAGAGTTTTTTGAAGGTGTCGTTGTTGAATGTGTAGCTGAACGAAGTGCCGGTACTTGAAAGCTTGCCCCAGCCTTTGCCTTCGGAAATACGGAGCTTGTTGACCCTGACAGGATTTCCTGCGGCATTGAGCGCGTAGGTGTAGACATCCCATGTCGCCGACAGGTTAAGATTGAAATTCTTGACGAGTCTGAGCATGATGGATGTGTTGAGGTTTGACCATCGCATCGAGTCGGCGGCAAAGTTGTAGCTTTGTGAGAGCGTCAGGTTTTCTATCAGCGAGACTTTTTTCTCCCCGATGGAGTCGTTGTCAGACTTGACCTTCATTTCAAGGTTATTGGCGAGCGATATGCTGAGCGCTCCGGTCTTGCCCTGACCCGGTACGCCGAACAGTGAATTCGGGAAGTAGGAATAGGTGCGTGTCTGCATGTTGCCCTGAGCGTCGGGATACTGATAGTTGCCGTAGTAGCCGAAGAACGGTGACGCGAAATCGGGAGCGCCTGAGAAGGATATGGTCGGTGTCAGGACGTGGCGTATCATTTTCACCTTGTCGCCGAGAAACGGCAGCGGCTGGAAGAAGCCGTAGATTTTTGTATCAAGGGCCACTGCGGCGTTGAAGTCCCATACATTATAGAAACTGTATGTGGTGTCGAGCACTTCGGCCGATGCGTTAGGATCCCACTGGCGACGCACCTTTGTGGTATACATGCGGTCGGTGAGATTGATGGATGGCGTGAGATTGAGATATTTGAAGAGGTTGAACGTAGCGCTTACCGGGATGCTGTGGCGCATGCCGTTGCGCCAGTCTTTCACGAGGCTTTTCTTGAAGAACTCGTCTTGTTTCGCTGTCAGTGAATTGTTGAATTGTCCCGAATAAGAGAGCTTGATTTTCTCATACCATTTTTCTTCGCCGACCGCGCGTTTGCGTTTGAAAGGATAGACCTGCGACATTGTAAGTGTGAAGTTCGGGAACGAGACCGCAAGAGTGGAGTCTTGTGAGCGCTGCGAGACATTGGCGGTGGTCGACAGTGACCATTTCGAGTTGGGGAAACGGTAGGTCATGTTGACAGTGCTGCTCTTTGTGTTCTGGGTGAAGTCGTTGGAATAGTATGAATTCAGGTCGTTGCGTGTATATCCGCTTGTAGTGAAGTTGACACTCGCCGAGAGGCTCATGTTGGGATTGGCCTTGGAATCCTGACTGTGGCTCCAGAGGACCTGAAAGTTGGTCGATTTGGAATAGTCGGGCATTCCCTTGTCGCCGGTGACTGTCTGAAGATAGGATATGTTGAAATTTCCCGAATACTTGTAGCGTTTCACGTAGGCGGAGTTTGCACGCAGACCCCATGAGCCAAGGGTGTAGATTTCGCCTGTTAGCGCAAGGTCCATGTTGTCGCTGATGGCAAAGTAATATCCTCCGTTGCTCAGATAATAGCCACGGTTGTAGTCGTCGCCGAACGATGGAAAGATGATGCCCGACGAATATTTTTCGGAGAATGGGAAGTAGCCGAACGGCACTGCAAGAGGGAGTGGAAGTCCGGCGAGCACCATGTAGGCAGGGCCGCTTACCACATCTTTGCCCGGACGCATCTTAGCCTTCGTCATCTGGAGATAGAAGTGAGGATGGTCATGGTCGTCGCATGTGGTGTATTTGGCATTTTGCGTATAATATGTGTCTTCGCCGACCTTTTTGGTCTGGCCGCCCACCACATATCCTTCGCCCTGCTGAGTCTTGACATTGGTGATGAATCCTTGTTCGGTCTTGAAATTGTAGCGCATTGTCTCCGACTCATAGCTTGTGCCGTTGTCTTCGAAGACCGGTGTCCCGAATGCGTCGCCGATAGAGTCTATGCCTCCGATGGCGTAGACCGTAGAGTTGTCAAGATTCATCTGGATTTCCTGCGCGTCAAGCTTCAGAGTGCCGTATTCCACTTTGGAGCTGCCATACATATATGCGTTGTTGCGTCCGTAGAGCACGAGGGAGTCTTTGGCTGAAAAGTCGACGGCGTTGTCAAGGTCGACTTTCGATCGGACAATCCGCGAGCCTTTTTCAGGCGGTGCTATTCGCGTGCGACTCAGACGTCGGCGGCGCGTGGTGTCGGCCACATATGTGTGTCGGTTTATCACGGATGTAGCCGAATCAGCGGCGTAGCCGAGTGAATCGCCGGCGATCGCAGAGGCCGAGTCGGGATATTGTGCGGAGTCGGCCGGCAGCAGAGTGCGGTCCATAACGGCAGGCCGTGATGAGGACTTCAGTTCTGTGTCGGGACTGGCTGTCATGCGACGCTGCAGAAGGCGTGACAGAGAGTCGGGATGCGGACGCGCGGACATGCTTTCCGCCGAATCAGTCACAGCGGGAAGCGGTCCGGAAGGGACTGCGACAGAATCAGGGTCGACCTGACGTGGGAATGCGCCCATCGAGAGGGCGCATAGTAGCACTAAAGCAACTATGTAGATGTGAGAAGATCTCAAATTCGCACCTTAGATATAATGTTCGATTCATATTGCCGTCAGTCAATGTGACAACGGCAATGATTTTACCGTTAACTTGTGGAAAATCGGTGCAAAGATATAATATAATCCCAATATAGGCAACTTGTGCGCAGGCTTTGTGACATTTAATTAATGTGAAATCATTGGATTCCGGACCATAGACCGCTTATAGCGGAAAATAAAGTGGACTTGAAAATTATAATTTATATGGCCGTGCTGATTACTGATTGTAATTTTTTGTGTAATTTTGCACCGCATAAGTAACATTCGCTTTCGATAGCGATTACCAATTTTTTTTATTAGATGTCACGACAACACTTCGATACTCTTGATTTCAAGATTCTTGAGATGCTCTCCAATAATGCGCGCAAGCCATTTCTCGAAATTGCGCGGGAAACCAATGTTTCGGGAGCGGCCATACACCAGCGCATACAAAAACTAACATCCTCTGGCATTATACGTGGGTTTGAGACCATCATCGATCCGCCTTCGGTCGGCTATGAGACATGCGCCTACATAGGTTTTATCCTCAATGACCCGACAAAGTTCGATGAAGTCGTTGAGCGCCTGAAGGCGATTCCCGAAGTTGTCGACTGCCATTTCACCACCGGCAGCTATGATGTGTTTGCCAAGATATTCGCCCATAATAACGCGCATCTTCTTGAAGTGATCCACAAAAAACTGCGTCTAGGTATCGGACGTACGGAAACACTAATCTCTTTTAAAGAGGTGTTTAAACGCCCGATTCCGATTCTGCATGAAAACATGGAATAAAAAAACGTTACAGATTTGATAGACAAGAATACATTCGGCAGTAAGACGGCGTTGTTCCACACATTCGGGTGCAAGCTGAATTTTGCCGAGACATCAACTGTCGCCCGCATTTTTGCATCGAAAGGCATACAGCGTGTACACGAAGGCGATGTGCCCGACTATGTGGTCATCAACAGCTGTAGTGTCACTGATATAGCCGATAAAAAATGCCGTCAGGCAATCCGATCATTCGCGCGTCGCTATCCTGATGCGCGAATTGTCGTCACAGGCTGTTATGCACAGCTTAAACCTGATGAAGTCAAGGCATTGCCCGGTGTCGCTGTTGTAGCCGGCACGGACCGAAAACTTGAACTCGCCGACTATCTCGACAAGGTGCTTGCCGAAGGTGCGGCTGACGGGCCAGAGGGGGCGACGTTCATAACCCCCACCAAGGAAATCAGGCGTTTCAGTCCTTCGTGCTCTCGCGGAGACCGTACACGCTATTTCCTCAAGGTGCAGGACGGATGTGACTACTACTGCTCCTATTGCACTATTCCTATGGCCCGTGGTCGCAGCCGTTCCGGCTCGATCGACGAGATTGTCGCGCAGGCACGCGAGGTCGCAGCCGAGGGTGGCAAGGAAATAGTCATCACAGGTGTGAATATCGGTGATTTCGGCAAAGGAACTGACGAGACTTTCATTGAGCTTTGCCGGCGTCTCGATGAGGTCGAAGGCATAGAGCGTTACCGTATTTCGTCAATCGAGCCGAATCTGCTGACCGATGAGCTTATTGATTTCGTAGCGCAGTCGCGTCGGTTCATGCCTCATTTCCATATCCCGCTCCAGTGTGGCAGTGACGAGGTGTTGCGGCTAATGCGCCGGCGTTATGACACGGCATTGTTCCGAAGCAAAATCGAACACATCAGGCGGGTGATGCCTGATGCCTTTATCGGTGTGGATCTTATAGTGGGTGCGAGAGGGGAGACGCTTGAACGGTTTGAAGAGTCAAGAGCGTTTGTCGACTCGCTGCCTATCTCGCGCCTGCATGTGTTTACCTATAGTGAACGTCCCGGCACACGGGCGCTCGACATTGACCATGAGGTCAGTCAGGAGGAGAAGCACCGCCGCACACGCATCATGCTTGCCATCTCCGAACGGAAGCTGAAAGAATTCACTGAGCGTTTTGTAGGGACTGTCAGGCCGATGCTTGCCGAGCATCCCCGTCTCGACGGCTCAATGGCCGGGTTTACGGATAATTATCTGCGTGTGAACATTAAGCCTCAACCGGAATTGTCGAACACCATCTGCGACGTGCGCATAGTCTCGATGCACCCCGAAGGAGAGGAGTCGGAAGGAGAAGTGTGTTTATGAGCGGATTGGTGGCTGAAGAAAATCGTGTCGCGGTCATAATACTCAACTGGAATGGCGCCCGGTTTCTGCGAGAATATCTCCCGTCGGTCGTAAGGCACACACCGTCTGATATAGCAGATGTCATTGTGGCTGACAACGGATCGACCGATGGATCACTTGAGGTGCTTCGCGATGAATTTCCGCAGGTTAAGCGTATTGAATTCAGCGAGAACCACGGTTTCGCAGAGGGATATAATCTTGCAGTCGGCCGTGTGAGGGCTGATTATAAATACACAGTGCTTCTGAATTCGGATGTGAAGGTCGATGATGACTGGCTGACACCTATGTGGCGGTTCATGGAGTCGCATCCGGAGGCGGGTGCGCTTCAGCCGAAATTGCTGTCGCTCATAACTCCGACTGAATTTGAATATGCCGGTGCGATGGGCGGTTTCCTCGACCGTAACGGTTATCCGTATTGCCGTGGACGTATTTTTGATACAGTAGAGACTGACAAGGGGCAATATGACACTCCGATGGAGGTGATGTGGGCCTCGGGGGCATCATTGATGGTTGACAATGAGCTGTATCTGCGTCTTGGAGGGCTTGACCGTGAGTTTTTCGCCCACATGGAGGAGATTGACCTGTGCTGGCGCATCCGGCTTGCCGGGCGGCAGGTGTGGGCAATTCCTGAATCGCATGTCTATCATCTCGGCGGTGGAAGCCTTCCGGCATCGAACCCTAAAAAGACATATCTGAATTTCCGCAACAATTTGCTGATGCTCCACAAGAATCTTCCTGCCTGTGTCAGAACGAAGCGTCTGCTGTGGCGACGGATTCTCGATGCGATGGCTTGGTGCAAATTTATTGCGGGATTCGATCTGAAAAATGCGTCGGCTGTTTTAAAGGCACATCGTGACTACAGAAGGATGTGCCGGCTTTATGACAGGTGTGACGCTAAGGTCGATCTTCTTGACGGAGAAGTGAATATCCTGACCGAATATTTCATGAAAGGCCACAAGCGTTTTTCAGATTTGCAGAAATAAACAAAAGCCGCGCATTCACATCATTGAGATGGCATGCGTGGCTTTTTGTATATACATTAATAAAAAATGTGTTGTCTACAGCCCTAAGATCCGGCTTATCGTTGGAATCTGGTCAGTGGCTGATTGGGCGGGTCGGATGGGGACGACTGTGCCATATTGACGTGCGAGCCAATATTCGTCGGTTTCGGGGTTGTCGGGCTCTTCGTTGAATAGTTTGCCGGTTAGCCAGTAGAAAGTCTTGCCGTGTGGAGTAGCATAGGTGGCATATTCTTCGGTCCAGTGGCTTTTGGCTGCTCTGACCACCTTAAGGCCGAGCGGGGTGCATTTAGCCGGAAAGTTTACATTGAGACAGATTCCATCAGGAAGCCCATGATTGATGACTTTCTGCGTGATTTCCTCGATGAAAGGAGTCGTCGGATCGAAATCGGCGTTAGGAGAGTGGCTGAGGAGCGAATAACCGATTGACGGAATTCCGAGAGTGCATCCTTCCATTGTAGCGCCCATTGTCCCTGAATAAATATTGTTGACACCGGAGTTTGAGCCATGATTTATGCCTGATAGCAGAAGATCGGGTTTGCGGTCGAGCACGGCGAACATCGCGAGCTTAACGCAGTCGACAGGGGTTCCGCTTGTAGTGAATACCTTTGCGCTGTCAATCGGGGCATGCTCGTTGACATAGAGCGGAGTGTTTACGGTGATTGCCGATGACTTCCCGGACTGAGGCGTGTCGGGGGCTACAACGACCACATCTCCGAGCCTGACGGCTATTCTGACCAGATGTTCGAGTCCTCGTGCTCCGAGTCCGTCATCGTTAGTAATAAGTATGAGCGGGCGTTTATCCATAATTCGTTCGATTGTCGTGTGTATATTTTTGACAAAATTACGATAAAATGCCAACTAATCGTATGCCGGATTGTTAAATTTTTAGTACTTTTGACAAAAATAAGTCACTATCAGAGACACCGTAACTTCAAAATCAATTCTAAAAACTATTAAGCTATGCAGATACAACGCATTCAGACTGTCTACATCTTTCTCGCTATGGTGGCCATGGCTATATTCCTAATAGTCCCCTACGGCGCAGTCCATGATCTTACCGCTCAGCCCGCTGTGTCGGAAAAACTCTACACCATGTATGAATATGGCCTTCTGATTCCGGTCGCAGCTACTATCATCCTGCTTATAGTCGACATTTTTCTTTATCGTAATATCGCGCTTCAGCGGAAGGTCCTTACTATCTCTTTACTGCTGACTTTATGTTGCATTGCGGTTGTGTGTTTCATCCTTTTCAAGCAAGCCGGATCTGAGGGGCTTGACGCTGATTTCTCGGTATGGGATATCCTATTGCCGATAGCCGTGGCGTTTGAAATTCTTGGCCTTGGGGCTATAAAACGTGATATCAAACTGTTAAACTCCTACAATCGCCTCCGTTAAAAAAACGCCCTGTCCCCAATGGGGCTACAATTCGAAAATTTACGTCTCTGCCGTTTGGCAGGGACGTTTTTTAATGATACATTTGTAGACATTTTGCCTCGAACCTCTTATTCTTCTCTTTACATTTATCACAATCAGTAACCCTCACACCGCACCGGCCTGAAATCCGTGGATGGTCTGTCTCCGGATAATCTTTAGGCTTGGTTTAATAGTAACATCTCTACATTCCGAATGAAAGGCTTTGTCATCGGTATAATTGTAATTTTGTCAGCCGTTTTTCCAATATCGGCTTCTGAGACCCGTCTGTCTGATAGCAGTGAACTGCTTGAACAGCTGGATAGTGAACTTACGCGTCGTAATGACTATACATCAAAGCGTCAGAATAAGGCTGATTCCGTAAAAGTCCTGTTGCTCGCCGATTCGCTCGGGCCGGTGAGCCGTTATCTCGAACTCGGCGATCTCCAAGGCGGCCTGAATGCCGATTCAGCAATAGTCATGTTTTCGCAAGGCTTTAAGGCTGCTATGTCTGTCGGTGATTCCGTCATGGCCCAGCGTTTCCTCATCAAGCGCGCGACTGAGTTGTGTAAACTCAGCTCGACACCCGACGCGATGAATGATATAGTTAATGTGGCACAATCAGGCGTATATCCGGAAAACAGAGCCTTATTTTATGAGGTTGGCAGAAATCTCTACTATACAATGGCAGAGGTGTTTGAAGGGACGGCAATGCGCGACAATTATATAAAGCCGGGTTTTAAATATGCCAAGGAGCTGCAGTCCGCACTTCCAACGGATTCATATGATGCGAGGCTTAATCTTGCGATGATGTATTTCGCACAGGGCAATGATGCAATGTTTCTTGCCTGTCTCATGGATCTTTCAGAGGAAATCCCTGAAAGCTATGGGAATTATTCGATGGTTCTGACTGCACTCGGAGGCCGTCAGTGTGTGCTTGGAGCAACCGACGAGGCTGTTTCCAACCTTGCCAAGGCCGCTTTGCGCGATGTGCGTGCGGGCGATAGGCATGGGACAGCTCTCATCCGTCTTGGCGTGGCTCTTTATGATGCGGGTGATCTTGCAAGAGCGCATAATTATCTTTCGGTAGCGCTTGAAGAGGCGTTGGCCGGAGGGGCCAAGACAAACAGTATGATGATTTCGGCAGCTCTGATGCCTGTGTCGCAGGCGTTGCGCGAGCAGGAGCGTACGACATTCATAATGCTCGTAGGGCTTATCGTGTGTCTGTGTGGAGTAGCTCTGCTGCTTTGGAATCTTTATCGCAGCAAGCGACGGCGCACCCGGGAACTTGAACGGATCAAACAACAGCTTGCAAAGGCCAACCAGTCGAAAGAGGCTTATATTTCAGAATTAATGAACCTTTCATCAAGCTATATGGAGGGGCTTGAAGAGTTTAACCGCATCACCCGTCGCAAGCTTGCCGCCGGTCAGGTCGACGATCTGCTCAATATCATCAAGAGCGGAAAGATGATTGATGAGCAGCGAAAGAAGTTTGACGACATTTTCGATGATGCCTTTCTTGCAATCTATCCTACGTTTATCAATGACGTGAATGCTCTTCTCGCACCGGAAAAGCGCGTTGTGACACCGGCGAAAAATGTGCTTACAACCGAACTCCGCGTGCTTGCCTTTACGCGTCTTGGCGTTGACGACACTGCTCAGGTTGCGCGTTTTCTGGGTGTTACTCTAAATACGGTCTATACCTATCGAAACAAGCTACGGAACAAGGCTATCCGTCGCGATACATTTGATGCCGATGTCATGAAAATCGGTATTATCGAATGATTCCATATTCATCATATGTGTCAGAATATTGTATCATGAGCTTTTAACGCCTTTGATGCCACTTATATTTAAGCAAGTAAGGCTATGGGTCAATTGATTGATTCATAGCCTTTAATATTTGTAAAAGTAGCTTTATGAGTTATATTTGGCCGTGGGGCTATTGCGTCGGGATGAAAAAGCCTATATCTTTGCATTATAATATTAAAATCACCATTGATACTTTCCACAAAGAGATTATAAAATAAACATAGGTAAGATTTAGATGTAATAGGTATTAAAGATTTGTTTTTCGTTAGATTTAGAAGAACTATTTTAAACTACGTTAGATTCTGTTGAGAGCTGTCCTCGTGATGAAGGCCGCTCTTTTTTATTTGGGTCAAGCTGAGATGCGACCAGACCTGTTTATGTGTGTTTACAGCATCGCGGAGCCGGACTCCAATCTGTCATGGCGGTTGCAGACTTGGCCTACGGGTCGGGTTGAGGGTTTTGGTTATTCGCGCAAATGCCGGCAGGTGCATTAAATGTTATATAAGATATGTTGTTTGTTAAGTTTGAAGTTGTACTGTAGTTTATATAAAAAAGAAAAGGCATGATTTGAAATGTGCTTTAAATCAGCGATATATTATAAAATATTTTGAGATTCATTTTAGAAGATACGATAAAGTGCATTCTTTGTGCTTGACAATGGGCTAACTTTGCAATGTGTAAAATTTTAATCAGTTTTTGGATTGTGATAATATCACGTATTTAAGTGAAGATTATTCGTTAATTATGCTAAGTGTTTAAACAGAATTACTCTGTCGGCCTCGTGAGAAGCAGACGGAGTTTTATTTTTCGTAGGGGTCTCCTGCATGTGCAATAAAAAAATGCTGCGACATCCATTCATGTCGCAGCGTTTTTTATTTGAAGATTATGTGTGTGATTTATTTCACAAGAATCTTGCTGACTTTGTTGCCCTGACGCTTTACGTAGATGCCGGGGGTCATGTTGTCGGCGTCGACGCGCATACCCTGAATGTTGAAATATTCAACGGGTGCGTTGAGATCGGCGTTGATGTCGTTGATGCCTGAAGTTGTGGAAGTGAAGGTTACCTTGATAGGAATTCCAGACCACATTACATCAATATTCATCACTACGTTGTTGCCTGAGATAGTACCGTTGAGTGTCACATCAGCGACAATTGAGCCACCGGCAAGCTGCAAGCCTTTTACCTCGCCATTGTAGGCAGTCGTTCCGTTTTCTTCTGAAGTGGTGACATCGTTAACCACGATATCGCCGAGAACCATAGGTTCTGCTCCGGGCATTTCAAGCACGAAGTTCGGGAGAGTGAATGTGCACTTGCCTTCTCCTGCAGGTGTGATTTCGATGGTCGCAGGCTTATTGGTGGCAAGAGCATTGCCCATCATGTCGATATTCAGCACGCCTGAGTAGACATTCTTGTCATTTTCGGCATAGATGAGTTTTACATCGTCAACGGTGATTGAGTTGTCTTTGCCGACTACGGATGCTCCTCCGAAGTAGTCGCCGGCAGCGATGATGATGTTAATCATTTCAGGGGTCGCATCTGACTTGTAGTCAAATGTGGCAGAGAATTTAGTCCATTCAGAAGCATCTTCGGTGATTTCAGCATTAATCACGGCGATAAGTTCGGCATCGTCGCTCTTGCTGACTTCGCCGCCCTGACAGCCAGTCATATCCATTCCAAGAATGCAGCGGTCGCGGTCTGTCATATCAGCGCATACAGGCTCTCCTGCCATATAAACCACGGCCGGTACATCTTTCTGAGTCCAGTGACCCTTCCATAGATATGCTACGACTGTAGATTTTTCAGCTGGTTTGTCTTCTCCGCGGCTGCGTTTGTACATGAATTCGATGCCTGTGGGGCGTCCGTTGAATTCGATGCCGCCGAAAGAGCCACCGTCACTGTTGTTGATTACCATTCCACCGGCTGAGACGTCGAACCCGGGATATGCTGTGGACCATGTTGTTCCGAGTGTCACGTAGCCGGGGACAATCTGGGCATCCATGAATGGGTTGGGGGTATTGGTCAGTTTAACAGCGCTGTTTGAATTGAAGCCTTCTACAGAATCACCAACCACGGTAGCACCGAGTCCGCTTGCCAAGCCGTCGTAATAAGAAGTCATACCGGCGACATTGGAGATGACCCATCCGTTCGGATTCTTGCCTGCGACAACTGCGCTTGCTTCTCCATGTTTGTCCTCGCTGACGTAGAATGTCCAAGGAACACAATCACTCCATCCGCCTTCGAAGCCGGAGTTTGGAATCTGCTGCTGTGCGTACATATTGACACACAGAGGGCTTACCAGCATGGTGCTGAGCAAGGTTTTGTAAAGTAATTTCATAAAATCAGTGATTATAATTGATTTGTCTATTACAATGATTCGGTAAAATTTGAGGTTGTTCAGCCTAGGCTAAGCCGCTAACTGAGCCAACCGATGATTTATTTTCTGAATTATTTTGAGATGCGGAGATTTTCCGCAAGTCGAAATAATTGTTGAGGCGAGATAAGATTCAAACATAAGCCGTTTGAACTGTGCTAACGAAAGATCCGGATAATCTTTCCTTATGACCTCCTTGCAGACATTGAGTGCAGTGAAGGAAAGATTGAATGCGAAGTCAAGCCGGTCTTTGTCGCGTGTCTGTTGCGACTGGAGTCCTGTAAACTGTTTGGCATCGCGTATGCCGAACTCAATCTGAAAGCGGGTGCGGTAGAAACCGATGATCTTTTCAGGCCTCATGTTGGTGTCGGTAGAGAAGTAAAGAAGAGGCTCTGCGTTTTCAACCGGACAGACCACGATACGGATGTCGCGTCTCAATGCCCTCGAATGTACGACCGCCGTGTGACATCGGGTTTTGTTTCCTTTGGAATCCTCATATATGAATGAAGTGAACACGGACATGTCAAGGTTGGAGAAATCCACTTTCTCTCCATACTTTTTCTTTCTGCCGCGTCTTCGCGGGGCGGAGGAATCCGGCATGGCCAGATACCTCAGATATGAGTTGGCACGTAATCTCCCGACAAATCGGAATCCCATGCCAATCACTTCATTTACAAACTCATATTTGGAGAAAAAGGCATCGGCAACCAGAATATCCGTCAGTGAGAGCAGCTCTGTCGCCTTTGACCTGACAAGTGCCACATACCAGTCAAGCATTGACATTTGTTTCTCAGATTCAAGAGTCCTGAAGTTCGGTGACTGGACAGCACCGAGCATCACGCATGTATGTTTACTCAGACTTATTGCCCCAATCGCCATTATCTCCAGACCGCGTTTGACACGTTGTGCCACCCCAGACCAGAAACGGCCTATGCCATACGTCAGTCTGCCTGCTTTTGAAATGAACGACGGATCGATTGCCACTGCCATGTCATCGGCCGGTCCAAAACAATCCTGCGCCATACCTATGTTGACTTTCATCCAGTCTACGGATGTCTTGAAATTGGAGGCAAAGGTCTTGGCTGTACGACCGCCATAGCGCGACAGCCGGGTAAAATTGACTTTGCCCGGAATCAACGCTACAGTGCGTATTGTTAAAATCAGCCAGTTGAGGAACCTTTTGCTCATCTTGGTTGTAGTATTTTCAAATACCGACTTACACCGAAAGGTGAAGTCTTTGAGAATCGCCAATACGTTCATGGTATAAGTGTTTTATAATGAACGCTTTGGCGATTCATTTGTATTTGACAATTCGACATATTAACTTAAGTTTCAACTACTTCGGTAATTTTTACCGAATCATTGTATTAAGAGTTGGAAACAAGAGAGATTTTACGGACACTGTGGGAGAAATGTATTGCGTAAAAATCAGACATTCAAGAAATGTGTACTATATGGAAATGAATCAGATTTAATAAATTTCCGCTGCAAAGTTAATGATTATTTACAATTCTCCCTAAAATTAGATATTTTTTTGATAATTTTTTGGCGGAAATGCCCAATTTATGATGAAAAAATGGCACAAATTGCATATCTATATGTGTTTTTTCGTAATTTTGTGACGATATTGCCGAACTATCGGAAATCGTCGACCATCTTTTGTGTTTATTGCGGCCCTGCCGGTGTCTGGAATGCGGGTCGTGTCGGTTTTGCGGTGTCCGGCTCGAATAAAATCCAATCAGAATATGAAATTAATCAACTGGCTTTTAGTGCTTGGCATGATGTTGGCTATGGCATCGTGCATAAAAAAAGAGCCCCTCAATGCTGAGTGTGATATCGTCGGTGTCGTGTTGCCCGATGATGCGCTTAACCGTACGCCTATCATCGAGAATGACCGTGTCACACTTATTGTGAAAAATTATGTCAACATAACAGAGCTTGCACCTGAGTTCGAGCTTACGCCGGGAGCTACCATTCAGCCCGCGAGCGGTACAGAGCGTGATTTCACCGAGCCGCAGACCTACGTTGTGACTTCGGAGGACGGTGAATGGAGCAAGGCTTACACAGTCACCGTGCAGCGCAACAATGCTATAAACCTGAAATATGGATTTGAGGATGTGAGAATCGTCAATTCGATGCAGGGTGGAAAGTATGATGAGTTCCTTGATGTCAGCATCAATGAATCAACCCATCAGCGCGACACCATGATATGGGCGAGCGGCAATGCCGGGTTTGCCATGACCAACGGAACGAAGCCTCCTGAAACCTATCCGACATTTCAGGCTAATGATGGCTATGTTGGAAAATGTGTGGAAATGGTCACACGTTCGACCGGTGCTTGGGGGCGATGGTCAACAAGCCTATTGCCGCCGGCAACCTGTTCATAGGCAAGTTCAACGTGACGATAGCGGTTGCCACCCCATTGAAGGCTACTCAGTTCGGAACACCGTTTTCAAGCGTACCGCGCTACTTCAGCGGTTATTATAAATATAAGCCCGGAGAGGTCTACCAGCGGTTGAACGAGTCAAACAAGCTTGAGCCTGTTGAGGGTAAGGTGGATGAGTGTAACATTTATGCCGTGTTCTACGAATCGACTCCTGAAATGGAGTGGCTCGACGGTTCTAATGTGCTTTCCGATGACAATCCCAATATTATTGCAGTGGCCCGCCTGTCGGACGAACAGCGTCAGGCAACAGAGGAATGGACTTACTTCCATCTTCCATTCGTGTTCCGTGACGGTAAGACTATCGACCCCGACAAGCTTGAAAACGGTATCTACAGCATAACAATAGTCATGACATCAAGTATTGACGGTGACTATTTCTCGGGAGCTGTAGGCAGCACACTCTGTGTGGACGAACTTGAACTCAAATGTGATTGACGGGAAGACTGCTCCCGATGCTTAAAAATGTATATAATTATGAATATCAGGAAATATATTTGCCTTGCTGTAACGGTTTGCGCTTCGCTCCACGGCTTTGCCCGGTCAGATGTAAACAAGGAGGATTTCACTCAATCCGACCGTCCGGGCGACATCTACAAGTCGGTGATTCTCGGACTTGAATATGAGGTTAATGCCGGTGTGAATATCGGTGGTGCATCGCCCATGCCACTTCCGGCTGAAATCCGTCAGATAAACTCCTATAGCCCGCATCTGAATCTGCAGATTGGTACAACTGTCACAAAATGGTTCGGACAGGACAAAAAATGGGGCGTGGCCAGCGGATTCCGCTTTGAGACAAAAGGCATGGAGACGAATGCCAACGTGAAAAACTATGGCATGGAGATTATTCAGGACGGAAAAAAGCTAAGCGGAAAGTGGACAGGCAAGGTACAGACAAAATATCATACCCAGCAGCTGACTATACCGATTACTGCTGTCTATAGGATAAATGACCGATGGAAATTGAATTTCGGCCCGTATCTTGCCTATGCTTTCAGTAACGAATTCGACGGATATGTCCATGACGGCTATCTCCGTGAGGGTGATCCGACGGGAAACAAGGTTTCGTTTGAAGACGATGCCAAGGCCACTTATGATTTTGGCAGTGAATTGCGCAAGTTCCAGTGGGGACTGCAGCTTGGAGGCTCATGGCATGTGTTGAAGCGGCTGTCGGTAAACGCCAATCTCACATGGGGACTGAATGATATTTTCGAGCGCTCGTTCAAGACGGTTTCATTCAATATGTATCCAATCTACCTTAACGTAGGGTTCGGGTATATTTTCTGATGCTTTTCCAACAGAAATAAACACATTATATATAAATAGACATGGGTACGTGCCCGCTTGCTTTGCGACACATACCCATGTCTATTTTCATTGATTTCGGAATGATAGGTTCAGACTTCCGGTTTCACTACCACTCCTGTGCCTTTCAGTCCGTTGACACCTATGGCAAGCGGTGTCTGGAATGTGACTATTCTGACAAAATCACTTTCGTAGACTGCCGGCTGGGAGTTCAGGAATTCCACATCGTAGAGATCGGTGACGGGGTCACCCTCTTTTTTGCGTGCGTTGGTGTCGATGGTGAAATATGCCACTCCGAACGATGTGAGATTCTGGAAGAAATGAGTGCCTTGGCTTGGTTCGATGCGGTAGTTTGGCAGAGAAGACTCGACAATCAGTCGAGCGGCCGATATTGCGGGCCATTTCACCGGGATGCCGAGCGATGTGTCCGACGAACCCCATCTGCCGGGTCCGATTAGAATGTAGCGCTCTTCGCGGTCGAGAAATCCACGGTTGATTTTCTCGATTTCGCGTGCGATGAGAGAATTGTTTGACGATGAGAATTTTTCCGGCCGTACATAGACCACTGTGTTAACCCCTTCGATGTTGCCGTGTCCGAGCGCCGTGCCTGATTTCAGCAGCAACTTCTCGTCGGGTGTAGCCATGAGAGCCTCGTCGACGGTTTCCTTACGGTCGACTATAGGTCTGATCTGCAGCCAGTACAGACGACCTTTGTGCTTTTCGCCCGGGCCGATCATCTTTGGGTCTGGACCTATCATGCCTGCAAATTCGATTTCGACGGGGCGTTGCATTGCTTCCTGCCCGGTCGTCAGCATGAAATCTACAGATTCGGCAAGTGGATAAGCTTTGTGCTTCAGAACGTTGTTGAATGTGACGACTCGTCGGCCTTCGCCGAAATCACTGTCGCGGATAACGTTGTCGCGGAAATCGAATGTCGACACCATGTATTTGAGCGCGCCTTTTTCCGCAACATCCTGCACCCTGAGTTTTGCCACATTGTAACCGTCATCGACACTGAGCGAGGGCGCTGATGCCGGTTTGTCGATTTTCTGACCTGAAATGCTTGTCTCTCTGGCATCGCCTTTCATGTCGAGCGCATACATGCGTGTCTGTGTGTCGCGCAGGGCGAGCGACAGTTCCGATGTCTGCAGTACGTTTTCAGGGTGGCGTGGAGAAAAACGGAGCGCAAGACCGCCGTCGACTATATATTTTCCAAGACCGACTGCAACCTCGGCCACTCCGTCCTCAGGCTTTTCATCGTTGAGAGGGTAGTAGTTGAGCGAACGCCCTACGCCAGAGAATGAGGGGAAATAATAGCCTTCGACTTCACGTCCGACGACTTCCTGCAGAATCACGGCCATTTTTTCTTGGTCGATGACATTGGATGTGGCGGTCATATATGCCTTCGAGTCGGAATAGAACACAGAGGCATAGACACCTTTGATGGCGCTTGTGACCATCCGCAGCATTTCTCCCGGATCGCTTACCTTGGGCACCATATATGTCGAATAGATTCCGGCAAATGGCTGATAGTGGGAATCTTCAAGAAGGCTTGAGCTTCTGACGGCTATCGGTGTGTCGACAACTTCGAAGAGAGCAAGCAGATCGTCCTTGATCCTCCGTGGCAGTTTGCCTTTGAGGAAATGGTCGAGGATTTCTTCGTCGGGAGCATCGCTCAGTGCGATGGGATAGAGCTTGTTGCTCTCCATGAACTCGTCGAAGATATCGGTACAGAGCACCACTGTGCGCGGAATTGTTATGGAAATGCCGTCGAAGTTGTCGCAGACAGGATTTTTCTTGATTATGGAGTCGATGAATGCCAGACCGCGGCCTTTGCCTCCGAGCGAGCCTTGTCCGATGCGTGCGAAGTTTGAGTAACGGTCAAAACGTTCTTTCTGGAAGATAGCGACCACACCACGGTTTTTCATCTTGCGGTATTTCACGATGAGGTCGAAGAACAGCTTGCGCACTTGGGGTGCGTCTTTAAGGTCGCGGAAGCGGTGGTGCTTTATGACTTCGGCGATCGGAAACATGGCGCGTGAATAGAGCCAGCGGGAGATGTCGTTGAACGACGCATGCCAGTAGAGCGCTTCGGCCGGGATGTCGAAAATGTTTTTCTGAAGGTCTTTGAGCGACTTTATCCGAAATATTTCTTCGCCGCTTTCGGGGTTACGGATGACGAAATCGCCGAACCCGAAATTGTTGATGATTGCTTTTCCGAGGTCTACCGGGAATTTCTTTGAATTTTTATCAATGAATGTTCCTCCAATCTCCGAGACATCGTGTGCATTCTCGTTTTCAGAGCTTTCGATGATCAGTGGCAGATAGGGGTCGCGTTCGCGTAGCTCGCGGGCAAGCCTGATACCGGCTTTCGGATCTTTTTTGCCTTCGCGCATGAATGAGACATCGCTGATCACACCTAATATATGGTCGCTGTAGCGGTCATATAGCTCAAGAGCTTCCTCGTAGTCGCGGGCAAGCATCACTTTTGGACGGCCTCGCATACGGAGCATCTGTTCATGCTCGTTAAGCGCCTCGGTGGAGAATTCGCGCGATTGCTTTAGTATGAATTTGTAGACAATCGGAAGTACCGACGAATAGAATCTTACCGAGTCCTCGACAAGCAGAATCATCTGCACCCCGACTCCGTTTATGTCATTGTCGGCGTTCATCTTGTCCTCAAGCAGCTTGATTATGGCGAGCAGCAGATCCACGTTGCCGAGCCATGAGAACACATAGTCGATTCCTGTGAAGTCTTCGTTGGAAAGTCTGCGTGAAACCTCTTTTGAGAAAGGTGTAAGCACGATGATGGGCATTTCGGGATAGAGCTCGCGTATGCGTCGCGCTCCGGCAAAAGTCTCGCTTACGTCATTGCCCGGCATCATGATGACCAGATCGAAATTCTTTGTTTTCATAATTTCGATTCCCTCGGTCGAATTTAACGCGCGTGTCACTCGTGGCGGGGAGGAGAGGTTGAGGGCTGTGTACTCGAAATAGAGCTGCTCCTCGACACGGCCGTCTTCCTCCATCATGAACGCATCGTAGGCCGATGCTATAAGCAGGACATTGAATATGCGTTTCTGCATGAGATTCTCGAAAGCCGTATCCTTGAAGTAGAGTTGGCTTAGTGCTTCGTCGTCGGTCATGGCTGATTGGATAAATATGGTTAAGTTACTTATGTGTCGCAAATTTAGTTAAAAACAATGAGATTTTTACACTGATTGCCGATAAAAGAGCCTGATTTTGATTTGGCTCGTTGTAAATGTCGGGTAAATGTGATTGTCAGAGTGAATTTATTGTGGAATAACGGCGTAAATTACTACCTTTGCAGTGAAATTCAGGAAGAGGCCGTTGCGACGGTTTCTGCTCACGGTTTCAGCCTTGAGAGGCGCATCTATCCGTAAGAGTACGATTACATAGATTATTTTAATAGATTTAGGGGTGTCCGTCTTGGCTGGATGCGTTTTGCCGCATCAGGCAGACAGGTCTGAGATTATACCCTTTGAACCTGATCCGGGTAATACCGGCGTAGAGAAAAATTATGAAAAAATTGCTTTTCCCGGCGATGGTCCTTACAGGGACTATCAGCCTTCATTCCTCCGCGGCCGCTCAGGAAGCCGGCGTGGAGGATGATTCTTTGAGTCTTGTGCTTGACCATGTTGAAGTTGTGGCCAACCGCGCTACAGCCAAAACGCCTGTAGCGTTTACGAATGTCGGCAAACGTGAGCTGATGCGCAACAATGACGGTCGCGACATGACTTACCTTCTACAGATGACCCCTTCGGTCACTACAACTTCCGATGCGGGCGGAGGTGTCGGCTACACGTCAATGCGTATCCGTGGAACGGATGGTTCGCGAATAAATGTGACAGCCAATGGTATTCCTATCAACAATCCTGAAAGCCACAATGTCTATTGGGTCAATATGCCAGACCTTGCTTCGTCGTTACGGGATGTCCAGATTCAGCGCGGAGCTGGAACATCGACAAACGGTGCTGGTGCGTTCGGCGCGAGTGTCAATATGGTTACAGATGCTCCATCGGAGGATGCTTATGCGGAACTGTCAGGCGCATACGGCGCATACAATACCAACCGTGAGACTTTTCGAGTAGGGTCGGGTCTGGTAGGAAACCACTGGAGCTTCGATGCGCGGCTCAGTCATCTCGGATCTGACGGCTATATCGAGCGTGCTTCTTCGGAGCTGTGGAGCTATTTTGGGCAGGCCGCCTATTCTTCCTATAATACCACTGTCCGGCTGCTTGCGTTCGGTGGCAAGGAGAGGACTTATATGGCTTGGGATTATGCCTCGAAGGAGCAGATGGAAGAGTTCGGGCGACGCTACAATCCGTGTGGCGAATATACCGATGACAACGGTCAGCGGGCCTACTATCCCGACCAGTACGACAATTATATCCAGCATCATTTCCAACTGTTGCTTCATCAGCGTTTAGGAAGCTATCTTCATCTCAATGCGGCTCTTCACTATACTGCCGACAACGGGTATTACGACCAGTACAAGACCCGGCGCACGCTTGAGGAGTATGGGCTGAAGCCTTTTGTCGATGCTGAAGGCAACACCGTCAGCAAGTCCGACCTGATCCGTCTGAAAAACAATGTGAATGATTTTTATGGAGGACAGCTGAGCCTTAATTATCTCCGCGACGGCTTGAATCTTTTGCTTGGCGGTGCTGTCACTGATTTTGACGGACATCATTTCGGGCAGGTGAAATGGGTGCGTAACTACATCGGGCCGATTGATCCGTTGCAGAAGTATTACGACAATCGCGGCCGTAAATTTGATTCCAATCTATTCCTTCGGGCAAACTATGAGATCGACAGCCGGTTTTCGGCATACGCCGACTTGCAGTATCGCCATATACATTATACTATAAAAGGTGAATCTGACAACTGGGACTGGAACATCGCCGCTCCGGCAGTGCTTGATGTCAACCGTCGGTGGGATTTCTTTAATCCGAAACTCGGAGTGAACTTCACTTCCGGCAGTCACCGTGCGTTTGCGTCGTGGGCTGTCGCTCAGAAAGAACCTACGCGCGATAACTTTACCGACGGCGATCCGGTTCATCGTCCCGAGTCGGAGCGGATGAACGATTTCGAGCTTGGCTATACCTTTAACCGCAAGTTGTTTTCTGTAGGAATCAACCTGTATTACATGTTATATAAGGACCAGCTTGTGGCGACAGGCGAACTCTCCGACACAGGCAATCCGATCAGCGTCAACGTTCCTGATTCATATCGGGCGGGAGTGGAGCTACAGGGAGCTTTCAAGCCTTGCGTATGGTTTGACTGGACTTGCAATCTCACCCTTTCGCGCAACCGCATAAAGGATTTTGTGGAATACATTTATGAGGATGAGTGGACAAATCCTATTTCGTTCTCTCTCGGCGACACGCCAATAGCCTTTTCGCCCGACATTATCTTTAATAATGCGTTTAATTTCAACTATCGCGGAGCTGATGCCTCTCTCCAGAGCCGTTATGTCGGAGAGCAATACATGAACAATGCTCGCAGTGAGGAAGCGAAACTCGATTCTTATTTCGTGTCGGATCTCCATCTTGGCTACACGTTCAGGAATTTTCATGGTGTGAGGGAGATGCGCATAGGATTTTCTGTCTATAATCTTTTTGACAAGAAATATTTCAATAATGGTTATGCCGGTGCCGGATATACGGTTGTCGATGGTGAAAAGGTGATTTACCGCTATGCGGGCTATGCTGCTCAAGCGCCGACCCATGTAATGGCCACCGCCACTCTTCGTTTCTGATAATAATAGACTGTTTGCTATATGACATTTGATCTCGTACTTGAAATTTTGGGCTTTACAATCGGGCTGCTGTATCTTTGGTGGGAATACCATGCGGATGCCAAGGTGTGGATTGCCTCGGTTGTGATGCCGGCTATTTCGATGTGGATCTACTATTCCAAAGGTCTGTATGCAGATTTTGGAATAAATATCTACTATCTTCTTATAGCAGTCTATGGCTTTGTGTCATGGACACGCGGCTCATCAAAAAGTAAGGACGGGTCACTTAGGATAACTCATATCGGATGGCTGACAGGCGTGGCCGCAGTCTGTGCCACACTGTTATTGTGGTGGTTTATCTGGTGGATATTGGTGACATTTACGGATTCGACCGTACCTGTGGCCGATGCTTTTACCACGTCGCTCTCTATCGTCGGTCTGTGGATGCTGGCAAGAAAATATGTCGAGCAGTGGCTGGCATGGTTTGTCGTTGACATTGTGTGTTGCGCTCTATATTATTATAAAGGTATAAATTTCTATTGTATACTTTATGGGATTTATACCATTGTCGCCCTGCTTGGCTTTCGCAAATGGCTTCGGATGATGAAAAGTCAGGATTAAAGCGGATAAAAGTGTAGTAGTGAAAATTAACGTTTTGTGTTAAAATACTTTAAATTGATATATTTTTACAAAAAAATGAGAGTAAAAGGCTTGTTGTTGTAGCAAAATGCTTAACTTTGCATCGGTTTCTGAAAAATAATGAAAAAGAAATCTAAAAGTTATGACCTCATCTGCAAAAAAAGCCGCCGAGGTGATTAGGTTCACCAAAATGCACGGCATCGGCAATGATTACATATATATAAATTGTATGGAATCTACTCCGGACCGGCTGCCTGAGCTGGCCATCGAAATGAGCGACCGCCATTTCGGTGTAGGAGGCGACGGCATAGTTCTGATATGTCCTTCTGAAGTCGCGGATTTCAAAATGAGAATGTTTAACAATGATGGATCGGAGGCTCGCATGTGTGGCAACGCCTCCCGTTGCATCGCCCGATATGTCCACGACCACGGTCTCACTGACCGCAAACGCATAAGCCTTGAAACCCTGTCGGGTATCAAGGTTTTGTCGCTTAATATGAGCGGTGACGGAGAGGTTGAAAGTGTGACTGTAGACATGGGAGAGCCGGAATTTCGCCCGGAGCTGATACCTGTTCACACCGAATCCGGACGAATGGTTGAGGAAGTTGTTAAAACTTCACAAGGCGAAATCAAAGTCACGGCTGTCTCAATGGGTAATCCTCACGGTGTCATATTCGTGGACCGTATAGAAGATGTGGATTTCGATGTCTTGGGCCCGGAACTTGAATCTCATGCTATCTGGCCTGATCGTGCCAATATCGAGTTTCTTGAAGTGATTTCCCGTTCCGAGGCCAGAATGAGGGTCTGGGAGCGTGGTACAGGTGAGACACTCGCTTGTGGAACCGGCGCATGCGCATCGGCTGTGGCTGCTGCCCTCACAGGGCGTTGCGACCGAAAAGTGACCATACATCTGCGTGGCGGAGACCTTGCGGTAGAGTGGGGAGAGGACGGTCATGTCATGATGACAGGGGGCGCGACAGAGGTGTTTGACGGTATTTATTACCGACAACATTGATTTGTCTTCGATAAAGCGTATCTTTGCATTTGGAATTTTCATATACCGGTGTCCAGCTTTTCCGCGATATTTCAAATCTGTTGATCAAAAAGCAAAAAATAAGAATTCAAAATATAAGGTAATGTTCAGGATTAATGACAATTTCACCAAGCTTCCGGCTTCATATCTTTTCAGTGAGGTGGCCCGGCGTGTAAAAGTATACACCGAATCAAATCCGGGTACGGATATAATAAGAATGGGCATAGGTGATGTTACCCGTCCGTTATGTCCGTCCGTCGTAGAGGCTCTTCACGCAGCTGTCGATGAAGAGGCGAAAGGTGAAAGTTTTCATGGCTATGGTCCTGAACAGGGTTATTGCTTTCTCAGTGAGAAAATTGCCGAGTTTGACTATAGAAGTCGCGGCATAGACATCGGCACAGATGAAATTTTTATAAGCGACGGTGCCAAGAGTGATACCGGTAATATCGGAGACATACTTTCTACTGCCAACCGTGTCGCAGTGACCGACCCTGTCTATCCCGTCTATGTCGATACCAATGTAATGGGTGGCCGTGCAGGAGAGCTTGGAGAGGACGGCCGTTGGAGCAAGATTGAATACCTCCCTTGCACGGCTGAAAATTCATTTGTCCCTGCTCTCCCGGTGAACAATCCTGATGTCATCTATCTGTGTTATCCGAATAATCCCACGGGAACTACCCTGACACGTGCACAGCTGAAGGTCTGGGTCGATTATTGCCGTGAACACGGAGCGTTGCTGCTGTTTGATGCGGCCTATGAGGCTTATATCCGTGAAGACGACGTGCCCCATTCAATCTATGAAATCGAAGGAGCGAAGGAAGTGGCCATAGAATTCCGCAGCTATTCAAAGACAGCCGGATTCACAGGCATCCGTCTCGGTTACACCGTAGTGCCGAAAGAGCTCAAGGGTGTGGACGAATCAGGACAGTCAGTTGCGCTCAACGTTCTCTGGCGTCGTCGGCAGACAACAAAATTCAACGGTGCGAGTTATCTCACACAGCGTGGCGCTGAAGCGCTTTACACTCCAGAAGGTCAGCGACAGGTTAAGGAAAGTATTGATTATTACCTTGAAAACGCCCGGATGCTTCGCGTCGGACTGGCAGAGGCCGGCTATGAGGTCGTTGGCGGTGTAAATTCCCCCTATGTATGGCTAAAGACTCCTGACGGCATGTCGTCGTGGGAATTTTTTGATCATCTGCTTGAACGCTATCATATAGTAGGCACTCCCGGCAGCGGTTTCGGACCTTCGGGTGAAGGCTATTTCCGTCTGACGGCATTCAATACCCACGAAAATACGCGCCGTTGTGTCGACCGTCTCACAGGAAAATCATAAGAATATATAAAGCAAATAAGTAAAAGTTACCATAATTTCTTAATCCCAACACATTATGTCAAGTTTAAGGTTCAAAGTTGTTGAAGAGGCTTCCAACCGCAAAGCAGTTCCTGTTGATATTCCTAAAGCACGTCCGCAAGAGTACTATGCAAGCAAAGTGTTCAACCGTGCCAAGATGTATGAGTATCTTCCGATTGATACCTATAAAGCCCTCATCAACGCCATTGACAACAAAGAGCCGCTGTCGCGCAAGGTAGCCGACAGTGTGGCCGAAGGTATGAAACGCTGGGCCATCGACAATGGTGCCCGTCACTACACCCACTGGTTTCAGCCTCTGACCGAGACCACAGCCGAGAAACATGACGGCTTCGTGGAGCATGACGGCAAAGGTGGCATGGTGGAGGAATTTTCAGGTAAACTCCTTGTCCAGCAGGAACCGGACGCGTCAAGCTTCCCCAATGGCGGTATCCGTAACACTTTCGAGGCCCGCGGATATTCAGCATGGGATATTTCGTCGCCTGCCTTTCTGATGGACAACACACTTTGTATCCCGACAATCTTCATTTCATATACAGGAGAGTCGCTCGACTATAAGACTCCGCTTCTGCGCGCGCTTTCCGCTGTCGACAAAGCCGGTACGGCCGTTGCCCGCTATTTCGACCCGAAAGTAAACCATGTCATTTCAAATCTCGGCTGGGAGCAGGAATATTTCCTCGTTGACGAGGCTCTCTATGCTGCGCGTCCTGACCTTGTGTTGACAGGCCGTACGCTCATGGGCCATGAGTCGGCGAAGAACCAGCAGCTTGAGGATCACTATTTCGGTGCTATTCCTTCGCGTGTCGAGGCTTTCATGCTCGATCTTGAGATCGAGGCTCACAAACTTGGTATTCCGGCCAAGACCCGCCACAACGAGGTTGCTCCAAACCAGTTTGAGCTTGCTCCGATTTTTGAGGAAACCAACCTTGCCAATGACCACAACATGCTCATCATGTCGCTTATGAGCGAGGTTGCGCGTCGTCATAATTTCCGTGTCCTTCTCCACGAAAAGCCATTTGCCGGAATCAACGGTTCAGGAAAGCACAATAACTGGAGTCTCGGTACTGATACCGGCACGCTCCTTTTCGCACCCGGCAAGACCCCGAAGGAAAACCTTCAGTTCATCACGTTTGTTGCCAATGTCATGGCTGCCGTGCACCGTCACAACGCACTTCTTAAGGCTTCAATTATGTCGGCTACAAACAGCCATCGTCTCGGTGCCAATGAAGCGCCCCCTGCAATCATCTCGATTTTCGCCGGAAGCCAGCTTTCGGAAATCATAAACAAAATCAAGAATTCGGATAAGGATGATCTGATTGCTCTCGCAGGAAAAGAAGAGCTCAACCTCGGAGTGGCTCAGATTCCCGAAATTATGATTGACAACACTGACCGTAACCGTACCTCGCCATTCGCCTTTACAGGAAACCGTTTTGAGTTCCGTGCTGTCGGTTCGAGCGCTAACTGTGCTTCGGCAATGATTGCCCTGAATGCGGCTATGGCTGAGCAGCTGGCCGATTTCAAACAGAAGGTTGATTCACGTCTTGACGCAGGCGAAGAACTCCAGCATGCGCTCCTTGCCGAAATCAAGGCTTTGCTTCTCTATTCAGAACCGATCCATTTCGACGGCAACGGTTATTCGGATGAGTGGAAGGAAGAGGCTGCCCGCCGAGGTCTTGACTGCGAGACTAATCCCGCACTTATTTTCGATGCCTACCTGCGTCCGTCGTCGGTTGAGATGTTCCGTAAGACAGGTGTCATGAACCATGTGGAACTCGAAGCCCGCAACGAGGTTAAATGGGAGATGTATACCAAAAAGATTCAGATTGAAGCCCGTGTGCTCGGTGATCTTGCCATAAATCACATTATCCCCGTAGCCACCCGCTATCTGTCTATCCTTCTTGACAATATGGTGAAGATTCGCACTCTGTTCCCCGGCAACAAGGGTGAGGAGCTTTCTTCGCAGGATGCGGTTACGGTAGAGAAGATCATGCGTCACTGCTCTGTTATCAAGGAAGAGGTCGCCAAGATGGTCAACGCCCGAAAGGAAGCGAACCAGATTGAGACAGAGAGAGAAAAGGCGCTTGCTTATTCTCACGATGTAGCCCCTTGCCTGGAAGTTATCCGCTATCATATAGATAAGCTTGAGCTTCTTGTCGATAACGAAATGTGGCCTTTGCCTAAGTATCGCGAACTGCTTTTCATTCGTTAAATCAAAAAATGTGTGGTGCAAGTGACATTGCGCCACACATTGGTTTTATACAAGTGACAGCAATTACAGCACACTATCCGCTCTCTGTCCGGATGTCTCCGATGTGGCGACGATGGCCGGAGAGCGGCTGTTTTGGCTAAGCTGAATAAAGAGTTTCAGGAAAAAATTTCTATATTTGCATTTATTAATTTAATCTTCTATCTATACCCGGAATATGGAGATACTTAAACACGAGTGCGGAGTGGCGATGGTGCGTCTGCTCAAGCCTCTTGAATATTATAAAAAGAAATACGGATCTTATGCCTACGGTATAAGCAAGCTTTATCTTCTCATGGAGAAGCAACACAACCGCGGGCAGGAAGGTGCGGGAATCGGAGTCGTGAAGATGCACTCCGTTCCCGGGAATGAATACGTGTTTCGCGAACGCGCTCTCGGTAAGGATGCCATACAGGAGATTTTCGAAACCGTAAAGGATAAGGTCGAGAAGGCCGGAATCGTTGACCGCGATGCTGAATGGGTCGAGAGGTATGCCCCTTTCCTCGGAGAAATCTACATGGGACATCTGCGCTATTCGACCACTGGCAAGAGCGGACTGTCATACTGTCATCCGTTCCTGCGTCGCAACAACTGGCGTTCGCGAAATCTGCTGATGTGTGGCAATTTCAATATGACAAACGTCGATCAGGTGTTTGACGGCGTGGTTGCGTGCGGTCAGCACCCACGCATCTATAGTGATACGGTGGTGCTTCTCGAGCAGCTTGGCGACTCACTCGACAAAGAGAACCATCGCATCTATCGTCAGTATCGAGATTCAATGGAAGGTCAGAAACTGAGCCGGACCATAGAGGACAATCTCGACATGCAGCGTGTGCTGTCATCGACCGCTCCGCAGTGGGACGGTGGATTTGTGATTTGTGGTGCTACAGGTTCGGGAGACATGTTTGCCCTGCGTGACCGCCACGGCATCCGCCCTGCATTCTACTATCATGATGATGAGGTGGTGGTGCTTGCTTCGGAGCGTCCTGTTATACAGACCGTATTCAATGTCGCCCGTCGCGATGTGCATGAACTTATGCCCGGAAAGGCGCTCATAGTCACCAAGGGCGGACAGATGAAGGTTTCTGATATTCTCGGTGAAGGAGAAAACCGTCGCTGCTCGTTCGAGCGTATATATTTTTCGCGAGGCAGCGATGCGGATATCTATCGTGAGCGCAAACAGCTTGGATGGAATGTCGTTCCGGCAATCATGAAGAGTATCGACGGAGATTTAGGCCATTCGGTGTTCTCGTTTATCCCGAATACTGCGGAAGTCGCGTTTATCGGTATGGTCGGAGGGCTTATGCGGGAACTCGACAAGAGAAAGGAGCGCGAGATTCTCGACGCTCAGGATGCAGGGACACTCACACCTGAACTTCTGTCAGAAATCATGCGCCGTGACCTGCGGGTCGAAAAGGTCGCTATCAAGGACATAAAGTTGCGTACGTTTATAGCTGAAGGTGAGTCGCGCAACGACCTTGCCGCCCATGTCTACGATGTGACCTACGGTATTGTGGAGAACAATGTGGACAATCTCGTGGTGATTGACGACAGTATCGTGCGCGGTACGACACTCAAACAGTCGATTCTCAAAATGCTCGACCGTCTGCATCCGCGCAAGATTGTAGTGGTGTCATCATCGCCTCAGGTGCGCTATCCTGACTACTATGGAATCGACATGTCGAGAATGGGTGAGTTCATTGCCTTCCGTGCGGCTGTCGAATTGCTGAAGGACAGAGGTATGGATTATGTGCTTGACGACACCTACCGCCGTTGCAAAGAAATGGAAGGTGTGCTTGACATCGAACTGCGCAATTGTGTGAAGGCTATCTACGCTCCATTCACGCAGGAAGAGATTTCGCGCAAGATTGTGGAGATGCTTACTGCCGACGGGTCGATAAACGCGGAAGTCGATATTATCTATCAGACGCTCGACGGTCTTCGCGAGGCCATTCCCGATTGTCCCGGCGACTGGTATTTCTCCGGCGATTATCCGACGCCGGGTGGAATCCGTCTGGTCAACCGTGCATATATCAATTTTTACGAAGGCAATACCGATAAACGATGAAACACACCACCTCTCTCCCTCCGGTTGGACTTTCCGGAATTCTGACATCGTTAATGATTTTATTTTGGTCAATGTCTGCCTGCGGGCGGACGTTGACCAAACGTTTTTATGTGGATACCCCTGTAGTGTTGTGTGATTCGTCAGTGTCGGTCGGCATAGAATGTGGCGAAGGAATCAGCTCGACGATGATTGATGTCCGCGGTGCGATGGAGGGGATAGGCGAACGTCCCGGACTTGCACCTGCCTATTGGGGTATTGACATGGTGGCAGGCAATGATACGCTGAGGCTGACGTTGCGTCATGGCAACAGTGCTTTCGGCGATATTCTTGACCGTCGGCAGAATATCATTTCATTGTACAGGAACGGATTGCCTGTCGCTGAGAAAGATGTGAGCCGGTTTGAATCTTCGTCGGGAGTCTATAATACCCTGCGTGTTGAGATTGACAGGCGTAGCGGGGTGCTGAATGTGGCCGGCGGAGGGAAAAGCGTGGATGATATATTCAGTGTGCCGTTGGCTTCGGCCGACAATCCGGAGCGGCTGATTGTGTGGGGCAGGGGACATCTTACTCTGTCGTCGTTCTCGGTGGAGAGTGTCATGAGTCCACAGCATGCGTTTGCTTCTTCATGGACAGCAGATAAGCTGACGGAATATCTGTCACAGTCTGACGATGAGATTGAGGGCTACTGGCGCTATCTTGACCGTGAAAACGATCCGGTCTATGCCCGTCCGGGAGGGCGTTATCTCCTTGCGCTTGTCGGGAACGGTGACGGTTATGATATAATCTATGTGGACGGGGCTGAGACCCGGCGCGACCAATGGATGCCGATGATGGTCAAAGGCCGTCTGAAGCCTACGGTCTTCATTGACCATTATGATCTTGAATGGACCGATGCGACTTTTGAGACAATTGATAGGGACATTCATGCGTCGGTGACAGACAATGCTATCCTCACCCTGTCGTTTCCGTTGTTGAAGACGACATTGCGGTTTTCTAAAATGCCACCGGTAAGGAAATGAAATCTATCAGACGCTCTACATGCTGCCTATGACGAGGAAGGTAAGGCCTATGAGCAAGAGGGTAAGGTCTATAAGCTTGAGTCTGATATTTTTTTCGTGGAGGGCTATTACACCATAGAAGAATGACACGATTACACTTCCACGTCTGATCATCGACACCACGGCAATCATTGACCCCTCGATGGAAAGGCTGTAGAAGTATGCTATGTCTGCCACGGTAAGAAAGACCGAGATGAGGGGGATGGTCCATCGCCAGCGGAGCGGGGTAGCTCCGTGGTTATTCCTGAGTATCAGACCGATTGTGATGCCCATTATGACCATTTGGTAGAGCGAATACCAAGCCTGTACCTCAAGCGGTTCGTAGCGGGTCAACAGGTATTTGTCGTAGAGCGCACTGACCGCACCCATTGCTGTAGCGCCGATGGCCATCCATACCCATTTGCTTGATTTAAGGGAGAATCCTTCTTTGCCGCCTACGCGGCTGATGAAAAACAATGACCAGAATCCGAGTATCACACCGGCCCATTGCCAGAGGTTGAGTCTTTCGCCGAATATGAGCAAAGCTCCGACGAGCACGAGGACCGGACGTGAGGCGTTTACAGGTCCGGCGATAGTCAGGGGAAGATGCTTGATGCTCGCATAGCCTAATAGCCATGAGGTCAATACGATTCCTGATTTAATCAGTATAGCGCCATGACCTTCGAGGCTGTTTCCGAGTCCGTAGTTGCCTTGAGATACGCCTATGATTATTATCGGCAGCATCAGAATGGAACTGAATACTGTGTTTAGAAACAATACGCCGAGTACGTTATTGCCGTCGAGCGATAGCTTTTTCATCACATCATAGAACCCGAGGCACAGGGCGGAAACAATTGCAAGTGTAACCCACATAATTTAAAATCAGATTTTTTTCGGTCTCTTGGTGGACAGCAGGAATGTGTTTTTTGCTGTCGCATTTATGAGGGAGAGGTGACGGATGATGATTTGGCAGATGCTATATTGTTTTGATGTTTTCAAGGCAGTCAGGCCAAAAAATCAGATAATCCTGTTACGAAGGTGCAAAGGTAGTGCTAATTTTTTGAACGGAGGTTTATTTTGCAGTGTAAATTCTGTCAGGACTGAATTTTTGAAACAATGCAGAACCAACAGGTAAGTACGATATTAGTGATTTTTGTCAGAAGTAGATCTTTTCATATAGGTTGGAATCTCTGTCGGGGATGACATTTCAGATTCGTTAAAAGGCAATGACAGAAATAAATTTTGTGGTGTGATTGTTTCAATGTGAGTATAGTTTTGGAAAACTCGATAAAAATCCTTACCTTTGCACGCAGAAAAGCCGAGCGGCCATGCCGAGGCGTTTTTCTATGGACAAATTTCGATTATTCCGTTTGGATTTTCAAGATATTTGGTCCGGTAGCTCAGCTGGATAGAGCATCTGCCTTCTAAGCAGACGGTCATGCGTTCGAGTCGCATCCGGATCACAAAATGGTCACTCATCGAGTGACCATTTTGTTTTTTAGATTCATTCCGTATGTTTGCGCAGATTTTGCCGGACAATGATGGTAGGACTTTTGTCCATGATTATCTGCATATATATTATCTCCTATATGTTATCTGCCGCCTGCTGTTGATATATTGACATCAGCATCGGCGTTTATAAGTTTATGTGCTCCGCGTTTCTGACGTCCCCATTGGAAATTGTAGCTGACACTTATATATGGCATTCTCATGTCGAGGCGCATGTGCTGTTCGTTTGTGTTCCATTTGCTCAGCATTTTTGAGCCTTGATCATATTTCCCGAATGGCATTATTATTCCTGTGCCGAACTGCCAGCTTTTCCAATTATATGAAAGCTGTATGATTGACAGGTTCTCTCCCCAACTGATTTTTTCACCCCAGAGATCGTGTTGCGCGCGGACATATTGGCCGATAAGTTCAAAACCCCAGTGAGACAGCATGATGTTGGCGTTGCCACTCCAATTATGATTGTAAAGTCTGTAGCCGGAGCCTTTCATGCGTTCAATACGATACTGGATATGTCCGCTTGCCATCATCCAGTCAGGGATGATTTCGATTTGTGGCGACAGGAAAAATGTGAGATTCTGCAGACCTTGGCTGTTTTCGTATGATGTGATGAGTTTGTTTTCATCCCAGTAAAGATATGGAGTGATCGCATTCGGGCTGTTGAAGGCGCGTACTCCGAATGTCCCGGCAACGTGCGGAAGGTTGAAATTATAGCGAAATGTCAGCATGTAGGAACTTGCGGTTTTCAGATTGGGGTTACCGATGCGCCATTGGAATCCGTCAATCTGTTGTGGCGCTATATTTGATTCTGAAAGAGAAGGCGTTGATTGCCATGACTGAAAGCTTAGTCTAAACTGGTGGTCTTGATTAAGACGATAGGACACAGTGGCTTGCGGCCGGAGATTCCATGAATGGCTGCCTTGGTTAGTCTCTTTAAACAGATAGTCGGTATACTGAGCGCCAAGTCCGGCAGTGACGGTGACATTGTTTATCCGTTGGAAATATTCGGTAAAGAAGTAGACTTTATCCTGACGCTGATGGAAAATTTCGCCTCCAAGATTCTCATAAGTTGAGCGGTTTCGGTTTGCAGTATATGATGCGCCTGTGGTCAGACGTGAGTTTCTCCACTTCCGGATATAGTTTGCCTCTAAGCCGTAAGCCTGATTTTGGTCCTTGATCATGGTGTGGATGTCTGTCAGGAAGTCAGAATGGTCAGGAAGCTGCTCAATATAATTGGAATAGGATTTGCCGAAGTAGAGAGAGCTGTTGAAATCCACCACGATGGTGTGCTTACCGGCAAAATGATGTTCGAGATATGCCGAGAATTTTGGTGTTGTTCCCTTGGAGCCATGTGAGTCGGTGAGGATTATGTCGTCTGTGCCGTCACTGAGTGATAAGAGTCCGTTTGACATCCAGTTGTCGCTGAATGTAGGAGCTACGCTCGCGGAGACATAAAATGTCGTGGTGTCAGGCTTGATATAGCTGTAAGAACTCCACAGACGGCCGAATGTATTGTCAACGTGTCCGCCAAGCGGAGATTCCGTTCTTGTCAAAGAATTTCCGTCGGGATATGTGAAAGTCTCCTTGTAATCACGGTGAGATTTGACATTATCGGTCAGTTTGAAAATGCCGCCGACTTCAAATTGTGAACGATCGTTGTTGAACTTACTGTCGGCGAAATAGTCGCCCCATGCGGAATTCAGAGCCTGCCGACCCTCAGCCTGAAGTGAACCGCCGAGTGTGGGATTTGCAACGATGAAGTTCAACACATAGTTCGCACCGTTGTAACGCAATCCCGGATTGTCGATCCACTCGACGCGTTTTATGGTCTCCGGCAACAGGGCTTTGACCTCATCGACTGAAGATGCACGTCCGTTGATGCGTATCTGTACGGACTGACCGGCAGCTGTTATTGTTCCGAGCGCATCTGTTACAGTCAGCGATGGAATCATGAGGTTGGTGAGGAGCTGCATGCCGTTGCGGGAATTCTCAATGGCGCTTCGCGACGGATAGTAGACATCCATATCGGCCTTGCGGATGACTTTGGGTGCTTGGACTACGACTTCGTTTAGTTCATGTGCGGGGATAGAGTCCACTGCCTCCTGTGCGATTGCTATGGCAGGGATGGCTGTTGCGGCCACAGCAATAATGATTTTGTTAAAGATTGTCGTTGACATATTGCGATATGATTTAAATGATTTCATACCGCAAAATTATATCCAAACCTATCTTAACGCCAAAGCTAAAAGTCTTAATAGACTTTTTGTAACATATTGAATATCAGTATGTGTCTGTCTTAAAAGTCTTAATGCTATCTTGAAGTATCCAAATGGTTCTAAACAGAAGCCTCATGTCGGAGAAAAGCTACGATATCCTCCTTTTCGGGGACTCCGAGCTTTTTCCTTACCGATGATTTTCGGACGTAGATAGTGGCTGTCGTCTGCGAAGTGATGACACTGATTTCTTTAGTCGAGAATCCGGCTATCATAAGGACTATGATCTGTTCTTCTTTTTCGGTCAGCAGATTTCCATACCTCTCATGAAGCAGTGAGTAGAATCCTGAATACAGGTTGTCGATTATTTCATATACGTTTTTCCAGTTGACAAGTGCTCCGTTGGTGTCGCTGCCGATTGACGATATTTTCCTAAGCATCTCACGGTTCTGTTCCGTTGGTGTCTCAGCGACCATTTTGATGATTCCGAGTTGCTGGAGCATGGCGCGGCGCAATGATTCATGTCCGTTTGACGGCGTGGCCGGAGCGCTCAGCTCGTCCACCATCTTTTGCAAGGTTTCTGCTCTTTCTTCGGCTTCGATTGTCTTTCGTTTGCGTTTCTGTATGTTCCATACAGCTCCAAGGCTTATGATTATTGATGCAAGCAGGACAATAATCAGGATTGTGGTGTTGCGTTCATTCTGTGCCTTCAATGTCAACGCACGGTTTTCTTGTAGCAGTGCGTTTTGTTCGGTCTCCCATCGTGTTGATTCCATCCGGTTGAAACGGTCGCGCTGGCTATTGTTCAGTGTCGCCAGCTGGATTAGTTTTATCCTGCCATTTTTTCTGTACTCAAGAAATTCTCTGAGAGGACCGACAAAACTTTCGTAATAATTATTGTCCACATCGATTCTGTCTTTGGCGCAGCTGTCGGCTATCGCCAATTCGTGTGTTGCCTTGGCGAATGCTCCCGTATTGAAATAATTCAAAGCTTTCCATAAATGTAGGTAGGGTATTGCAGAATTGTGAGGGGCATGTTGCAGTATATAATCCACCTGAGCATTGCTCTCGTCATATCGCCCGATTTCTTCTAAAATGCCGATTTTCTCATAGGTATACTTAAAATGCTCATTTCCGAGATGATTCATGCGGGCGTGATCAATCAACCTGTCAATTATAATCAATGCGGAATCGCCATGTCCGGCGTACTGATAATTTTCACATAGCTGATACGTGTATTCAATCTGATTGGCCGAATCATTGTCCAATTCCAGTAATCGTTTTATGTATCTGAGATTGTTTTTGCTGTCAAATTCAGCTCCACCGATTCCGATTCTTGATTGGAGTAATTGTATCATTAGTCTTTGTGGTATATCAGGAAGCGCAACTATGGAGTCAAGCAATCCCAAGGCCCTTTTTCCGTCACCTACCCAGAAAAGATACAAGGCATAAAGGTCGCCGCTTTGCAAGAAACGGTTATTGTCGCGATCTCTATAATACTCGAAAGAAAAACGGATTAGAGAGTCCGACACCATTGAGCTTTCCTTGGCCTTATGTGCCGAAGCTGTTACGAGATGATACAACGCTCTCAGTGAATCCTCCTTTAAATCAGACGGCTCGATGACGTTTACCAATGCTAACGCACTGTCTGGTAAGGTATATGCAATCCTTTCAGCTTCTGCAAGGATTTGTTTATGGTCGGTTGAACGTGTGCATGAAACCATGCCGACAACCAATGTAAGTATAATCAAGGTTAAGTATTTCATATCAGGCACAAAGTTACACAATTTACTTTAGTAGATGACAAAAATTAATTTTATGTCAGTTATATGATTGATTTTTAATTAGTTATTACTTGTAAAAGTCCCTGAAAATTAGTAACTTTAAAGAAAAGTTTGACCGCTTTTTCCATGAAAGTTACAACAACTCCCGGGGACTGCGACAAAGTTAATCAAATCGTCCCGATTATGCAAGAGCATCTTGGCCGGTAATGAATTTGGCCCGCATAAAATTGCTTGCGTTTGTTCTTCACGCCCTTTGTGTTGTGCAGACAGTCAGTCTCCACAAGATAGCATCTGCAATGCCTACGTGTGTGGAGCGTGATTCCAACCTGCGCCGTCTGCAAAGGTTCCTTGCCGGATATGCCCTCAACCTTGACCTTATCGCCAAAGTGATATTTGCTCTTCTGCCGTCAAGACAGGACTGGTCCTGAGCCTTGACCGCACCAACTGGAAATTCGGTGAGGTCAACATCAATATCCTTATGCTTGGTGTCACTTACAAGGGTGTTGCCTTTCCTCTGCTCTTTACCATGCTCGACAAACGCGGCAATTCCAATTGGAAAGAACGGACGCGGCTGATTGATAGATTTATACGGTTGTTCGGAGCCGAGTGTATCGACTCTCTTGTTGCCGACCGCGAGTTTGTCGGCAAGGAATGGGTCGAATATCTCAACAACAGACGCATCCGATACTATCTGCGGATTAAACAGAATTTTTGGTTGCGCAATCCCAAAATCCTGCCAGGATGTCAGGGCGTGGCATCTGTTTCACGGTCTTAAGCCCGGGCAGGAACGTGTCTACGACAAGCTGTTTCTCCTCAAAGGGGAATATGTCTATATTTCCGGAGCCTTGCTGAAAAACTCCGATGGCGTGCCTGAACTGCAAATTCTGATTTGTTATAACCGCCCCGAAGAGGCCGTTGCCACTTACAAACAACGATGGCAGATTGAGACATGCTTCAGAGCTATGAAATCCTCCGGCTTCAACATCGAGGACACCCACCTGCACGACATCGACCGCATCGCTCGTCTTACGGCGATGGTCTGTATTGCATTGGCGTGGGCGTATCTTGTTGGTGAACATAAGGATATCAATGTAAAAGCTATCAGAATATTGAAACACGGCAAGAGAGCCAAATCACTAATTAAGTATGGTCTGGAAGAAATCGCAAACGTTCTTCTAAGACCGCTCTACAAGCCGAAATTCGATGTGTTCAAATTTTTGTCATGTACTTAAACAATTTACAAAACCATAGAAAATGGTGACATTAAAAATGCGATAATCTGATGCTGATTTATAGTCATGCTTTAGCGTTAATAAGCTTGTTCACATGGATAATACAATATAATTATAGGAATGGCCCAATGAGTTTTGCAGTTTTTGAAAATAATGATTTTTTCGTAATTTTGTACAGACTCCATGCACACAGTATATTGCACGGAAATGTGCAATTGCAGGTTAATTTCAATACCATATTAAAACTAAATGCAATATAGAAACGAAATGAATCGCAAATCAATCACCAGTCTGGTTCTATCCATTTTTCTGTCGCTTGTGTCGTATTCGGGGGCAGTTGCTGCTGAGCGCCACCGCATTCTTGTCACTACGGATATAGGAGGTACGGATGCCGATGATAACCAGTCTATGGCTCATCTTCTGATGTATAACGATCTTTTTGACATTGAGGCTCTTGTCTCGACTCCATCTTTCGGCAGCGGTTCGAAGTCGGAGATTCTGAGGATGATTGATGTCTATGAGAAGGACTATCCACGGCTTTCTTCCGTGCGCCCGGTCTGCTCAGCCCTGACTCGCTCCGTTCGCTTTGCAGTCAGGGAGCGGATAGCATGGCTCCTTACTGTGGATTCAGCACTCCGACCGATGGATCGACGGCTATTGTAGAGGCTGCCAGACGGCAGGACTCACGACCTCTCTATGTGCTCGTATGGGGTGCGCTCGAAGATGTGGCTCAGGCGCTTCACGATGCTCCCGATATCATGTCTAAAATCCGTGTCTACTGGATTGGCGGTCCGAACAAGAAGTGGGGTGCTAACGCTTACTGCTATATCGCGGAGAATTTCCCGGACTTATGGATGATTGAAAACAATGCGTCGTATCGCGGATTTATCAGCGATGCTAAACGCGACGACCGCTTCAACAAGCTTTATTACGACCGGACTATCAGTGGGGCAGGTGCGCTTGGCGAGGATTTCAAATCATATTACGACGGAAATGTCAAGATGGGCGATACTCCTTCGCTGCTTTACATGATGAACGGAGATTCCTCGCGTCCCGATGCCGAGTCGTGGGGTGGCCAATTTGAGCGAATAACCCACAGTCCGCGCACGGTTTTCACATATATGACAACTACCCGCGATACTGTCCCCGTATATTCAATCGCTGAGTTCCGCTTTAAGGGTATAGCCGGTGTTGTGCCTATAGGCGCTGTCGCTTTCAAAATGACAATCGACGGTCAGAGTTGGGATGGTGTCTATCTCGGGGGATGGGAGTATGCTGTAAGATATGCCCCGAAAGCTCCCGGCACATTTGAATATCGACTCTCTGCCCCTCTGATTCCTGCGATGGACGGTCTGCGTGGCAGCATAGTTGTTTCTCCGCAATGGCCCGGTGAAAAGCTAAAGGATAGCTATGCACTCGGTGGAAACTGGTGGTCGGATAGCTCTGACAAGTCTCTTTTTCGTGATAAGTGGCAGGGTGCTGCAACTGTAGAGAAATGGCGTGAAGATGTGCTTTCGGATTGGGCTGAGCGCTGGAACTGGCTGAAGGATTAGACTGCCGTTTTCTGTCTGCCATACTATCATATATAAGATCTGAAGAAGTCAATATAAAAGACAAGGCCACGAAATTTTTCGTGGCCTTGTCTTTTATATTGACTTTATTTTCTCTGACCCTATGTAGTAACGTGAAGTCAGCTTTTCAATCGTGGCAGTTGTTTAAATTTTCTTGAACCAGTAGACCGCATTGGTGTCAGATGTTTCAAAAGTGTAGGGCGCTTTGAGTTTCAGACTCTTGTTGACCACGGTCTCTTCACCGGTCTTGGGATTGAAGGATGTGACGCGATATTTTCCGGATGTGAGCTCAAGAGGAATGCTGTTTGCTCCCTGCGAATAGATTATGCAGCCGTCCTTGTTGCCAAGCAGCTTGAAATCATCGCTTGCCGAATCGATGATATTCATTCCGGTTGCATCCTTGAGGAAATCTGCATCTTTCACCGGGATTCCAGCGAGAGAACCTCCGGCCATAAATACAGCCCAAGCCATATCAGGGTAGTTCTGGGCATAATATGTGACGGCTTTCTCGGGATATTTGCTGCGATATTCGCTCACAGCCTTATATGCTTCCTTGAATGTCACTTTCCCGACTTTCATCTTGCGCGCGTGCTGGCGTGGTGCAAGATTCTTGCCTCCTTCCGGGGCATAGATGCCGTCGGTCTTGTAGTGCCAGTAGCGGATGTCGATAATGTCGACGATGTTGCGGTATTTCGGGTTGGCAAGAATGGCATCCTGCACATCTTTTGTAGTGCTGAGAGCTACGTTGGCTTTCTTGCCGGTCTCCTTTTCCCATTCGTCAATAATGTCAAGCCAGAATTCCACAAAATGCTGAGGACCTGTGAACTCGGCGCTGATAAGATGAACCACATTCGGATTATCGGCAAAATTATCAAGATTCATGCGGATGAAATTGCGATGGAGGTTGCGACGCACGGGATGGTTGACGTCATAGAACATGTCGGCGACAAAGATACGCTTGTCCCCTGCGAACGGCACCGGCTCAGGGAAGTCGGTGGCATTGATGTTGTTGGCCGAGCGCCAAGGCGAATCCACCCAGTGGGCACCGGCTTCGAGGATGTTGTGCTGGAAATAGTGTTCGTTGAAAAGAAGCTTGCCGAGACCTGCACCTTTTTCAGCGAACCGGTTGAGTCGGTTCCAGTACCATGCGTTCGGGCGGGTGAGGTCATATTTGCTCAGTCCGTCCCATGCCGTTCCTTCTCCGCTTCGGGCGAACGGTTGCTCGTAGAACGGTGCCCATACGTCGCCGTCGCGACGGCGGATGCGTTCATGGTCATCGCGTCGGCGTTCATACCAGAGTCCGTAGTTGTGGTCAAGGACGGTGATGTTGTTGTCGACCATATAAGTAAGCGTTGAGTCGATGCGGTCGGTCAGACCGAGTCCCTCACGTCCGGGTACGAAGCGTGTGACATGTGGCTTGGCTTTGGGAAGATAGCTGTATTTGATCTTACCGTTCCACCAAGGCACTTCATGGCGGCCGCCTGTCATGACAGCGCCGTCGATAGCCATGCGTCCGTTGATTATATCATAGCTGTGGCCTTCGGTCCGGGCCATAGAGGTTTCCTTGAACTTGATGTCGTCAATGCTTTTGATTCCTTCGGGAGAGGTAGAGGCTGTGAACGGAGCGTCTTCAATCCATTTCTTAAGCGTGAGACGTGGAATGTAGGCTTCCTTTGCGAGCTGCATGGCCGCTTCGACAGTCGGGCTGCTGGTGGCGTTTGTGGCTCTCGGCAGAATGCGCGACTGTGTGGAATCAACGTCATGACCGAGACGGTCTGAGAGCTGTGAGTAGAAAAGGCTGCGGGGCTGCACATGGTTGTTGGACTGTGCCCACTCGCCATCGCCTGAAAATTGAGCCCAGCATCCGAACGCGACGTTGATTGCATCGGGAGCGGGTGAATAGTTCTCGATTTCTGAGGCCGTACACTGCCAGAAAACAGAATTGGCCGTGTTCCATCCGGCTCCGTTCTTGTCCTGTCCGAGATTTTTAAATGTAAGGTTGTTGCCGTCGATGTTCACGATGTCAAAGAGCAGACCCGGTGCCCATGCGTCAATCGCACCGCTGAAGCCAAGAGCCTCTTCGGCCTCACACTGGACAAATGCGTTAGGTCCGGGAGCGAGGAATCCTGCGGCGAAATCATGAATGCCGTGACGTGACAGACAGCGCTGAAACAGTGTCTGCTGTCCGAGTGTGAGGAAAGTCGAGCGGCGCATACCTCCGATTTCTGACACCGGGTCGGTTGCGATACAGTCCTCGACAGTCACTTTCGATGCAGAGCCTTGCACTATGACAGCGCTTCCGGCGAAGTATTTGAAATCAACCTGACGCACCCAGCAGTTTTCGGCGTTGGCAATCGAGATGCCGTCCCAGCAGTGGTCTTCATCTTTTGCATATCGTGAGTCATACGATGATACCATTGACAGGTTTTCTATGCCTATGTCAGAGATACGGCCTGTCCATGTGTAGGGAAGTACAAGTGTCTCGCCCCATTTGCTGTCAAGAGCGACGGTCAGTGGTGCGTCGATTGTCAGTGAGCCGGGAGCGGTAGAGCTTATGCTTCTGTCCCAGTTCATGTCAAGGTCGCCGGGTTTCCATCCGAGGGCGCTGATCGCACCGCCGAAAATGTCACAGCCGACCGACTGAATCCATTCGGCCGTGGAATTACGGGTGACAAACACACGGTCGCCATCCTTCAGCTTTCCGGTGGATTTTACCGGCAGGGTAGTGGAGTTGACCGGGATATAGGAGGCGTCAAGACGGAGTGTGTCGGTCACGACAGGATTGTAGATACCTTCGATGTAGAGCAGTGCGCCTCGGTCGACTCCGTTTTTTTTGATTGTTGTCGCAGTTTCGCCGCTTCCGCGAAGCACTATTCCCGACGCGCAGATGCGGAGGCTTTCGCTGATTTCAAATTCGCCTTTGTCAAGCAGCACTGCGCCACGGAAGCCGTCTTTGCCGGTTGGAAGCGATGCGGCATAGTCGATGGCCCGCTGTATGCGTGCAGTGTTGTCGCCCGCTTTCCAAGGAACGAACACCACGGTGTTGACATCGGGTATTGGCTGCGATGAATTCCGATAACCGCATGTCGAGAAATCGAGCACGCGGTTGCCAAGCTCATCGGCTATATAGCTGACCTTGCCATCCTTCACTGCAAGCGGAAATTCCCGCGCCTGCAAGCCGAATGCAATGACTCCGGCCAAGGTAACAGACAGAAATTTATTGTTCATGATTTTAAGGTTTTGACAAAGTGTCGAGAGGGGCATAAAGGTAGCTGAAAAAAACGACACTCTGTCAGATTATGGGTAATAATTATATAATCAGGTGCTGAAACCGACGCGCCTTGTATATCAGCAACGTGATTTCAGCACCGATCATTTCACGGAAGAGGCATCAGATAGTGCCTCCGCGAGCCTTGATACGTTCATACCATGCCTCGCGTTCCTTTTTGAGATCATATCCGCGCTTGGCGAGATAGTTGTTTATGCGTCCTTTGTATTTACCGAAGACCTCGTGTTTTTTATTTGAAGTCTCGGCATCCATCGCAAGTTCGCGTGCCTCGATGAGCCAAGCCATGATCTGGGCCTTCTCCTCGTCGGTGAGGGTGGGAATCATGTCGAGATGCGAGTCGTAGGTCACCTTGACCACACCGTAAGTCATGCCGTCTTTCACGGCATCAATCTGTTCGGGTGTGAGATAGAGCGAAAGGTCTGCCGGAAATTCGAAGTGACTGCGGTAGAGGGCAGCGTCTTTCTCGTTTTGTGCGGCTTGGACAGCTTCGTTCTTCGCGTCGCCGGTGAGGGTTTCCTTAGCTGCTTTCACCTTTTCATCGCGGGCGGTGTAGATGTCGTTGAGCTTGAAATAGCGGTTGGCAATGATGGTGGTCACATCGTCGGCCTTTTTCTGGTCGGAAATGCCGAGCTTGTCGACTATTTTCTTGGAGCGGTTGACGATTGACTCTACGTAAGCCGGATCACGGCCTTCCTTGTTTAGCTCTACGGCCTCTGCATTCAAAGCGACAGCCGAAAGCAAAAGACCGATTATACAGGATTTGGCATCCATCGCAAGTTCGCGTGCCTCGATGAGCCAAGCCATGATCTGGGCCTTCTCCTCGTCGGTGAGGGTGGGAATCATGTCGAGATGCGAGTCGTAGGTCACCTTGACCACACCGTAAGTCATGCCGTCTTTCACGGCATCAATCTGTTCGGGTGTGAGATAGAGCGAAAGGTCTGCCGGAAATTCGAAGTGACTGCGGTAGAGGGCAGCGTCTTTCTCGTTTTGTGCGGCTTGGACAGCTTCGTTCTTCGCGTCGCCGGTGAGGGTTTCCTTAGCTGCTTTCACCTTTTCATCGCGGGCGGTGTAGATGTCGTTGAGCTTGAAATAGCGGTTGGCAATGATGGTGGTCACATCGTCGGCCTTTTTCTGGTCGGAAATGCCGAGCTTGTCGACTATTTTCTTGGAGCGGTTGACGATTGACTCTACGTAAGCCGGATCACGGCCTTCCTTGTTTAGCTCTACGGCCTCTGCATGCAAGGCGACAGCCGAAAGCAAAAGACCGATTATACAGGATTTGTAAATCATGATAACGTTGATGGATTTTTCAGATTACATGAGTTTGCCTTTGGCTGCAAGGGTATCGTAGTTGTTGCGGAGATCCTTCCAGTCGATGTATGTCTTGGTGCTGATACCATTGATATACTTCTCGATGTTGGTATATCCGTCGCCGGTGATGTCGCCGTTTGCGTCAGACGGGTCGTGGGGATTCAGACCGTTGGCGATTTCCCATTCATCGGGCATGCCGTCGTTGTCGGAATCGACGTATGGAGTACCCTTGTATTCCGGATAACCGCCCATCTGCATCGGATCGGTGATGATACCAACTTTATAAGAATCTTTCGGCAGACGGCGATATTTGAACGAACCGTCTTCGGCTCTTGATTTTTCAGCGAGTCCCGAAGTGTCACCGTTGTAATTCTTGGCAAGTTTCTTGTCGTAGTAGGGGACACCTGTGCGGACTTCCTCGATGATGCGTTCGTCAATGATGTCGCGTGTCGGGATTGTAGCGCCGACGTTCTTCAGTATGAAGTCATAGGCATCCTCGGCAGAAGTGACGCGGACGTAAGGCATCTCAAACGGAGTCTTTGCACGCATATAATCGGTAAATTCTCCTGTGTTCGGGTCAGTTTCGATCTGGATACCTCCTGCCCAGTTGTCGGCAGAGATTTCGGGATAGCCCTCCATGATGTTGCCTTCGGCATATACGCGGCCATATACCTTGTGGTCAAGTTTGCTTCTGCCGGCTTCGGGCTTGAGGATTCGATGACCGATGTTGCCTTCTTTCGGAGTCGCAGGACCGGGTTTGTAGTAGTTGTTGATCATGTTGAACTTCGCTGTGTAGTCGCCGCCGTCCGATGAACGGTGTACCCAGTTATAGACAACGTTGTTTACGAAGTTAAACACACCGTTCCAGCCGATTGACGGGTTACGGCCAGAGTTGCTTGCCCAGAGGTTGCGGGTAAACATACAGTTTTCACCTCCGAGTGTCGAGCCGAAAGCGTGGTTGTAGGTGTCAAGAGCCTTTGCAGAAATAGTGTTCTGAATGGTGACATTGACGGTGGGGAGTTTCAGTTCGGTTGTCTTATACTGGCCTTCGCTTGGGTCGTACATGTGACGGTAGAACGAAATGTTTTCATCAAGACCCCATTCGGCCGAGCAGTGGTCGATCATGATATTTCCGACTGGGTTTCCTCCGAAAGAGTCTTCGCGGTTATGCACACGTGTGTCACCTCGGCGGAAACGCATGTGACGTACAATCACGTCATGTGTGTCGACTTGGAATGACTCGCCTGCGATGCAGATACCATCGCCCGGTGCGGTCTGTCCGGCAATTGTGACATAGGGGGCACGCACGTAGAGTGGAGTCTTGAGGTTTATGACACCTGCCACATTGAAGACAATGATGCGTGCGCCGCCGGTTTCACAAGCCTCACGGAATGAGCCGGGGCCGCTGTCGTTGAGATTTGTGACAGTGATGACTTTGCCTCCGCGTCCACCGGGAGTGTACATGCCTCCGCCTTCCGCTCCGGGGAATGCCGGGATTGTAGCTTTCACCAGATCATCAGGACGAGACGCCCAAGGCACATAGGGACGGCCTTCGCGGGCTTCCTTTTCGACAATCGGCTTTGCGACAGCCCACGCTGAGTCGGCGTGTTCGCGAGCCGAAGTAATCATTTTCTGATAATACTCCTTAGCTTCAGGTGTTAGCTGCGGATACTGTGCCATCATGGCAGAGGGAATTGCCATCATTGCAGCCACAGTCCACATTGTGAGTTGACGGTTCATTATTTCTCAGATGTTAAAACAGTTAGAATTGTGATAAATCGGATTGTTAATATACAGATTGTTAGATTGCCCTGCAAGGAAAAAGTTTAACGGACGAAAAATTCAAAGATTGTTAAAAAATCGTGGGGAATATGGTTGAAATCACCATCCGTTCCCCACGATTTATCTATCTAATCTTTGTAATTACTTTTCAGTAACGGTTTCTGCAAGTGGGTCGAATGTTCCAGTGGCATTTGTCGAGGCATCCATCCATCCGATAGTCTGTTCGAGACCTTCGTTGTTGACAGATACACCATAGGCAAAGCCGGGGAAATAATATTGCGGCTGGTAGTTCATGTAGAGCTGCGCATGAGCCGAGTTGTAGTTGTCGCCCTTCTTCACCGCACGCTCAAGGTACGTGGTGTAGAAGTCGGCAAGATTCTTGAGCTGAGGCTCAAGCTCGCTGCGGTAGTCGACAGCTGCCGGACGGCTTACGTCAGCCAGCGGGTCGGGGTTCTTGCCGCCGATGACCCATTTGTCACCGCCAAGACCGCCATTATACTTGTCCTGCACACGGAATTCCATGTTTTCGCGGCGGGTTCCGTTGAGAGGCTCGAAGCCGAGATACTGGCAGGTGTTGCCACCCCATCCTGTGAGTTTCCACGTCGAGGGTGCTCCGGGGACGGTCTGTGTGCCGCCGTCGAAGAGCATCCAGCGACGGAGGTCGTCGAAACGCTTGCCTTCGTAAGCAAACTCGATCTGACGCTCGTAGAGGATAGCTGCCATACATGCGGCTTCGTTACCTTCAAGACCGGTCTGGAGACCGTAGTTGTTTTCAGCTGTGTAGCCGACACGGCCGCGGATGCGCTTGAGTTGATCGACGGCTACGTCACTGTGGCCTGACTGGCAGGCTGCCTCGGCATAGTTGAGAAGCACTTCGGTATAGCGGATTTCCATGTAGGGAGCTGCCGAGTACTTGAAGCCTGTGCCCTGAGTGTAGGCATAGCGGGCCGAGGTGTTGACATGGAGGTCGTCGGTACGCTTGCGGACATACATTCCCTTGACATTGCCCATAAGTCCGTCAGGACCGTATGTGTTGCCGCTCTCTATATTGCCACGGTCTGAAGCGTCAGAATACCACACATAGTTCCAGAGCTGATAGTCCGGACCGTTGTAAGCATTGTGGTTTTCATCATTCATCGGATTTCCGTTGAACGCCCAGCATACACCGGGGAAAGCGAAGGTGCGGTAGAAACGCGGATCGCGGTCAAGGAATGGCAGATCGGGGTTATACTCGATGGCTGACGGGCTGAGAACGGTGTAGCTGTTGTAGCTTGAAGGACGCTTGCCGTCTTTCATCGGGAAAAGGTCGATTATCGCCGCCGAGGGGACTTTGCCGCCGCTGCCGAGAGTGTTGGATGGACGTATGCCCTGTTCCCAGTCATTGTTCTTGGCGTAGTCGGGGGTACCGCCTGTCGCAATCTGATTGTAGAGAGCTACGTAGATTGCTTCGGGGTTGATTCCGTCTTCGATAAACATCTTGGCCCAGTTTGATGCGTTATCGCCGGGATTGCCTTCATATGCGAGGTGGTTTCCACACTTGTTGATTTCAGGGATTGCTTCCTGAAAGAACTTGTAGGCTGCCTCCCAGCGCGACTTGTCGTTGGCGCGGTTGAAGAGGGGGCTTGCGTATAGCACCATCATGCGTCCCTTGAGTGCGAGGGCTGCCGCTGTTGTAGCGCGTCCGTAGTCGGTCGATGTCCAGCCGCCGTTTGCAGTGAAGGGGGCGAGGAGTTCGGCAGCGCGGTCAAGGTCTTCGCAGATGAAATCGAATGTCTCCTTGGTGGTCGAGCGGGCTGTGCTCTTGCCGGGGACAGGATTCTGCACTTCAGTGATGATGGGCACACCGCCATACCACTTGAACATGAGGTAGTAGCACCAAGCGCGGAGGAAGTAAGCCTGACCGAGAAGCTCGTTTTTCTGTTCCTCTGTCAGAGTGCTTCCGGAGATTCCGGCGATGACATCATTGACGTTGCGGATGCGGCCCCATGTGGAGTTGCGCACCTTGCGTGCCTGTCCTTGGAAATAGTCGGGGACTGAGTTGGTCTGCGATGTTGACGACAGTGTTATCTCTCCGTTGACGTAGCAACCGAAACCGCTGTATTCCTCAGTCGATTTAGATTCGTCGTCGGCGCGTCCGTTGCTCGGTACTTGCCATATGGGAACACTGCTGCTGTTGCCGTAGGGGAGGGCGAGGGCATAGACATCGGCGAGACGGCCGAGTGCTCCTGAATAATAATTGTATGCTTCCGGGGTTGTCGATTCATAGTTCTTCATGTCCTTGAGGAAGTCGTCGGAACATGACGAAAGAGCCAGACAAGCCATTGCAGCTATTGAATATGTCTTGAATTTCATCTTGTGTGGTTATTAGAATGAGAGGTTGACACCGACGGTGAATCTGCGGAGGTTGGGGTAGCTGCCGTAGTTGCCTGCCATCGGGCTCATGAATTTATCGGGATAAGGATTGAGGAAGTTAAGAAGGTTCTGGCCGGTGACGTTGAAGCGTGCCGAGTTGATGCCTACCATCTTTGTGAATTTCGAAGGAATAGAGTAAGCGAGGGTCAGACGGGTCAGACGGACCGATGCCGCGCTTACGCGCCAGAATGTCGAGCTAACGCTGTTGACGCTTGAATAAGCGAGGTTCGGATAGTAAGCGTCGCGGTTCGATTCAAGGAGCAGACGGTTCTGGGCATCATAGATGTCGTTGTAGACAAACATATTGTCAGGATTCCAGAACGAAGGCATGTTGGTATACTCGATCGAGTCGCCGGGCTTGAGAGCGGCAGAAGGAACTGTGGTGTATCCTCCCCACTGGCCGCTGAGCTGAGCGGTGATTGAGAAGTTCTTATACTCAGCGTTGAGGTTGAGTGTCATGCCGTAGGGATTCGAACGGCTTGAGAGCTGGACTTGGTCATTGTCGCGGTCGACGATGCCGTCGGGAGCTGCATAAGTGCCGTCGGGCTGCTGAGGACCGCGGACATCCTTATAGATAAGCATACCGGGACGAACTTGGTCTTTTGTCATGCCCATGTAAGAGGTGATGTTATACTTGGCGAAGTATTCGTCGATGTCCTGGAAGCTGCGGAACATACCGAGACACTGCATTCCCCATGTGCCCATGTCGGAGCGGTGGCCGTGTGTGATTTGACGGTAGATGTAGTTGGTTTCCCAGTCCATGAGAAGCACCTTGTTGTCGGAAAGACCGGTGTTGAGTCCGATTTTGTAGCGGAAGTCCTTGCCGATGTTGCTGCGCCAGTTGACAGAAAGTTCAACGCCATACTGGTTCATCTTACCGTAGTTCATCGGGGCAGATTGTATGCCGATAGTTCCGGGGACAGAGGCTTTGAAAGGCATGAGCATTTCGCGGTCCCATGTATAGTAGCCGTCAATAGCAAGGTTGAGGTGGCTGTGGATCACGTTCATGTCGATACCGGCATTGAATTTGTGGCTCTTGTCCCAGTGTGCGTTGCGGTTGACAGACGATTTGTCGTTCATTGAAATGTGGCTGCCTGACTGGTTGTCGTTGCCTGTGCCGAATACCGGACCTTTGTCCTTGTCGGTGCCGTAGGTCTGAAGCCACTGCCATGCGAGGGTGTTGTCGCGGCCGGTGAGACCGTATGAGGCGCGGATTTTGAGGAAGTCAATCCAAGTGATGTCCTTGAAGAAGTCTTCTTCAGAGATGACCCAGCCGAGCGAAACAGAGGGGAATGTGCCCCAGTAGTTCTCGGGAGCGAACTTGGTCGACGAGTCGATACGGAGGAGCGCTTCAAAGAGATATTTGTTGCTGTAGGCGTAGTTTGCACGGAAGATGTATGAGAGGCTGCCGGCTTCCGAACGGGTGAAGACTGTGGTGGCCTGAGAGTCCTTGCCGACAGAGTTTGACTGGCCTGTTCCGAATTCGTAGGGATAGGTCACCTGACCTTCGAGATATTCGTTCTCAAACTCGCTCTTTTCGATCGAGAAGAGTGCGCCGACAGAGTGGGGGCCGAAATCACGGTTGTAGTTGACGGTGAAGTTCATCTGATAGCTGTCAGAGCGGTCCATTGTGCGGTTGAGGAAGCCTCCTTCGGGGCCGTTGGCCACAGGCACACCGTTGTTGCCGAGGAGGAAGTTGCCCGGAGTCATGAGAGCTTCGTAGGCTGCCTCTTCACCGGCGATTGGGGTGTAGAGGTGTGAGCCTGAACCGGCGCGTTCGCTCATATAATAGATGTTATATGCAGAACCGAACTGGTTGGTCTTGGATGTGTTGATGCTCTTGGCATAGTTGAAACGGGCCTTAAGACCTTTGAGAGCGGGGACGAATCCGAAGTCGAGTTCGAGACCTGTGTTGATCTGGAGATTCGAAGTCTTGTTCTTGCTGTAGTCGCCTGAGTTCTGAAGAACAGAGAAAGAGTAGTCCTGATCGGCGTTTACACGTGTGTTTGTCGGACCATAAACAGCCATTGGATGTCCGTTGACATATTCGGGGATGTAGCGGGGATGAGTGAGAAGCAGATTGTACTGTTTTTCAGCGTTTGTTCCGCCTACTTTCACAAGAGGATTGTTCTTGTCGCCGTAGTCACCTGAAATCTGGACACTTGCCTTTACCCACTTCTTGAGTGTAAGGTCGACACCTGCACGGTAGTTCCAGCGGTTATATTCGAGCTTGCCGAGGTTGCCGTCCTGATCGTAGTAGCCGATGCTTGCATAGTAGTTGGCTTTTTCGGTAGCACCGCTGATGCCTACATTGTGCTTCATTGTGAAACCTGTCTTCCAGTAGTCGTCGAGCAGGTCGTAGTTGAGACGGCGCATTGCCTGAAGTTCGTCGGCCTGAAAGAGGTCGTTGAGGCGGTTGAGAGTAGTGTTGGTGGGGTCGGCTGCTGCAATGGCGTTGTAGAGACGGCCATAGTCATAGGCGTTGAGCATCTTGGGGTTTGAGACAGCGTCGGTGAAACCGAATGTGCCGCTGTAGCTGATGACGGGTTCGCCAAGCTTGCCTTTCTTGGTGGTCACGAGGATAACGCCGTTTGCCGCACGCGAACCGTAGACAGCCGCCGATGCGTCCTTGAGGACGGTGATGCTCTCAACGTCGTTGGGGTCAAGGTTGTTGAAGGCGTCGGCACCGGGATTGGTGGTGATGTTGCCGACCTTGACATCGTTGTTATAGACTACTCCGTCGATAACGAAGAGGGGCTGCTGAACTGTAGAGCCGACATCGCCGAGGCTGCGGACACCACGCACGTAGACAGAAGCGGGGTCGCCAGGACGCGAATCGCCGCCGACTACGCTAAGACCGTTGACAAGACCGCTGAGTGAAGAGGCGAGATTGCCGTCGGCAAGGTCCTTGATGTCGTCCATCGGCACTGTCGAAATCGCACCTGTGAGGTGGGCTTTCTTCTGAGTGCCGTAGCCTACGACAACGACTTCGTCGAGCGATTCGGAATCTTCCTTAAGGACGATTTTGGTCTCGTTGAAGTTTGTGACGGTTACAGGGAGATAGCCGATGTATGAAATTTCAACACTCTTGCCTTTCGGGACTCTGATTGAGAAATTTCCGTCAATATCGGTTATCGTTACTATTTTTGTGTCGGGCACGCGCACTGTCGCGCCGATCAGAGGTTCGTCCTGAGAATCAACGACTGTACCTTGATAGAGGACATCCTGTGCGAATGTCGGTACGGTCAGCAGAATAGCCAGGAGAACAAGGCTGATTTTTGCTATATAGTGTTTCATGAATGTTGTAATTTAAGATTTTTATTCATACCAGCGGGGGTCGCCGATCTTGTTGTCGACGCATGTGGCGTTCTGCGGACGGTAGTTGACTCCTCCCTTGGCTTCGTCAAGGTTAAACTCCTGAATGGTCGGACCTGCGAATTCCGGATTGATGTTTTCGGCATATTTGAGGTCGTTGTTGTTAGGAATACCGGCGAAGTTGCCCCATACGACGTTGTTTTCGGTAGTGACTTTGACGTTGTTGCTTCTGATGTACTGGTAGAGACGGAATACGTCATAGAATATGTTGCCCTTCATGACTACATTGAATCTATCGACAGTCGTCATGTTGTTGGCGAAATCCTTGCCGGAGAATGTGCGGTCAAGCGTGCAATGGTCGAGGGTGTGGAGCGCTGTGGCACCTGTACCGAAAATCTTCTGCGGGTCAGCGTTTGAGGGATGTGAGTAGCGGATGAAGTAGGCTGAATTATTTTCTACAAGGTTGTAGAAAGTGCTGTTCTTAAGGGTGAGGCTCTTGATACACCCTGTACCTGCATCAGCAAAGTTGATAAATGTTGCTGACGAAGAGTTGTTGAGCTGAACGATGCAGTCGGTGATGCGGAAGTCATTCAGGCTATAGGGTTGCTTGTTGCCCCAGATAAAGCTGCCCGGCATGTTGCGGAAGTTGCAGGATTCGACAGAAACCTGTCCCATGATGACGTAGCTGTTCTGGTTTGCACCGAGTTCCTTGAATCCGAGAGCTTCTGTGGTGATGCTTTCGCTCGGAGTTCCGCTTAGAGTGATGAAGCTCTGTGCTTCGGCAGCTGACATGTCAAAGTTGATATTCTTGAGCTTAAGACCGGCTTGAGTTGTGATGTAGCCTTCTTTCCCTGAGATAACAACGATGGGACGGTTGTATTTGTCGCCACGCAGAGTTACGGGGTAAGATTGAAGTCGACTGCACCTGAAAGCTGATATGTCTTGCCGGCTTCAAGCTCGAAAGCAACTTCTTCGGCAGACTCGACGAGGTTTTCAGCGATGAACTGAGAAATTTCAACTCCTTCCGGAATGATGGTTGCGGGAAGGAATGTGCTGTAGGCAGCGATGCTGGGAGTAAGAGAAGCAGCATTGTTAAGCTTCTCGTTTCCGAGTGTGCTGACACTCACTTCATACTTGGTGTCGACCAAGCGCGGGAATGAGAATCGGCAGCCATCGATCACACTGTCCTTGATGATGTAGACCGGGTTGGCCGGATTTGTCACATCCTGCACGTTGGCGAGATAGCCTCCTGCACCGAAGACTACAGGCCATGTTACTTCGACACTTTCCGACCCGTCAGAGTTGATCTGGGTCTTGAATTTAGTCGGGTCAAGTTCCGGTGACTCCAACTGGGCATTGCTTACTCCGGCACTGAAACGCTCGTTGTCATCGACACCTTCAGCGCACGATGTCACAAGGGCCAGCATCATCGGGGCATAGCAAATACTACTGAGCCATTTGATTCTGTGGTTCATGGTTCTTGATCAATAGTTTTGGTTATGGTTATAAAATGAAAATTATTTCGTTAAAATAGTTTCGACGTAAATAATGAAGTGAAAGAGCTAGCGGTGGAAACATCAGATACAGTCACCTGCCTGAAACACCTCTTTTATATATCGTATGTTGTTACCAAAGTTGTGTTTGACGTCTCTAACATGGTCTTTGTCTCTCGAACGCTCGACCACCAGCCAGCCGCTCCATCCCATTTTGTCAAGAACTTTCTTTATGGCCGGAAGGTCGACTTGCGGATCATCTTTGAGATTGAATCCGTCGGTGTTGCTGAGGTGGATCTGACAGATGTTGTCTCTACCAATGGTCTTCAGTTCTTTGACGGGGTTGCGTCCGGCATCGAGAACGTCCTGTAGATTGAAATAGATTTTAATGCCGTCGGAATCGATTTCCTTTAGCAGTTTTTTAGCATCTTTCGCAGGCAAGGGGACGCGGATTCCGATTACCATCCCCTTTGCTTTGGCTTTCTCGCCTGATTCGCGGAGTCGCTTCACGAGTTCGTTGCGTGCCGGGCCTTTGACTGTCCAGTCTTCCTTTATGCCGCCTAAAGGCAGGAAGGCTACCTTGGCATTCATGGCCTCCATCGTAGAGAGACAGTCGTCGATCAGTTCGGCATAGGTTTTCTTTTCAATGAATGATTGTCCGAAAAATCCTGACATGGCCACAGAGGGGACTTCAATGCCGAGACTGTCGGCGGTGTGGCGGAAGAGCACACGGAAATGTTGCTGATGGAATTTGTTGTCAAATGTGTCACGCGCACCAAGACCGCCGGCATCCATTTCGACACCGTCGCCTTTTAGTTCTTTCATTAATTTAAATGAGCCGATTTTCTGGCGTTTCAGCATCATCCAGTCGCATGCGGCCACTTTGTAGCGGTGGTCACATTTCTTCTCTTGTGCAAAGACAGGTAATACCAGCATCGTGGCCAGTAGTAGACTGAGCAGACGTTTGGAGGTCATTTCTTTGGACTTAAGGTGTATTTGTAATTGAGTTATTGTTGCTATTTACACGTTTTGTCCGCCCTGGTTTACTGAGGATGATTACGGGCGCACACTGACATCGGCGGGTTTTGCGAAGGCAAGCATATTTTTGATGATATACTTTGACTTAAAGACTCATAACCCGATGCAAAGATATACATTTTTTTGCAAAAGCAAATCTTTTTTAGAATAAAAAGTGTAAAAACGACACTTAAATCACTTATTGTACTTTGTCCGTATGTTGATTTTATGTTTTAAAGCATAAATTTTCTCCATTGTCTGTTCGTATGGCCAGACAGATGCGGGATAGGTTCAAGGCGGTCTTTCAAGATGCTTTTCGGTGGGGTAGGGTTGATCGGATACTTATTATAAATTATCGGAGGAGCGAACCGGGTTCGCCCTCCGTTGGATTATGTGACTTGGGTCTGTCAGTTGCAGCAGCATTCGGAGTGGTTGCTCTCGGTGATGAGCATTCCTTCCCTTAAAGCTGTCTCTGTTTCTTTTCCTTTTGCCTTGCGGACAATTGCGAGTGCAAATTCAAGGGTTGTCCCCGGTCCTTTGGATGTGATGAGATGACCGTTTGCGACTATTGGGCTGCCGGAATAGATGCCTCCGTGTTTTTCGAAATCGTCTTTCAGGAATGGGTAGCCTGTGGCCTCGATTCCTTTTATGATTCCAAGAGGCCCGAGTATGAGTGCGGGTGCGGCGCAGATTGCAGCTATGTTTCCGCCGTTGTTCCAATGATCCGTTATGATTTTCTGGAGGTGTCTGTCAGGGTTCACGGCGACTTGGCCTTTGTCTGCGCCGGGAAAAATCAGCCAGTCAATGAATTCCGGGTTCAGGTCGGTTATTGACATGTCGGCGACGACAAGGTTGCCTGTCGCTCCTTTTACGAGACGGTCGTCGGTCATTGAGACGGTATATGTCTCAATGCCGCCTCTGCGCATGACATCGACTGTGGCGAGGGCTTCTATTTCATCAAAGCCTGTGCCGAGCATTACGAACGAGGCTTTGCCGGATGGGCGGGAGTTTGCGGGGATATTGATGGTAGTTTCTGTCATAATTTGTGATTTGATAATGTTTTGTTAATTTTGCAAGATAGATAGCAACTATCTTTTTGATAGCGTAAAATGGCCATTTACGGGTGGTGATTGGCACGCATGTCGACTGATAGCCGGATAGGATACGCTGCCGAAACCGGCTGCAAAAGTATATATCAAAAAGTTATCATACAAGAGGTTACCTTGGAAGTAGCCGCTTACTTTAAACTCACTGTTGTTAAATCAATAGTTCGGTAAAATTTGCATATTCAATTGAATATCAATAAGATGCAACAACAATTCAATATCAATGCAAACTATTGTGTATCAGTGCGATACAGCTATGTCTGCTCAAAAATTACCGAACTGTTGTTAAATGTCAGGCAGATGGAAAATGTAAAAAAATCAGAAAAATATTCGTGTGTGGCCACTTGCCCTATGCGTAACGTCATAGCGCATTTCGCCAATAAGTGGTCGATGCTGTTACTTGTTATTCTCGATGAGTTCGGTGTGATGCGTTTCAATGAATTGTCAAGGGCTATCCCTGACATATCGCCCAAGGTGCTTTCGGGGCATCTGAAAACCCTTGAGGCGATTGGTCTCGTCAGGCGTGTACTTTATGCCGAGGTTCCTCCGAGGGTGGAATATGATTTGACGGAGCTGGGCATGACGCTGATTCCCATTCTCAACGAGCTGTCGGAATGGGGGCGCGAGCATCTGGAAGATGTCAGCGGTAATCTGGCGAAAAAAGTCGTTGACTGATAAAAGTTTTCTCGAATCGATAAACGGGGCGATTCCGCGGAGACATGCTTTAGAGGTTGTTTAAAAACAAATGTGAAACCGGAGTGGATGGATTGAGCTATCCTGTTCATAATCTGAAGGAGCAATGCTGTGGCATTGCCTCCCCTGCGGTCGGCGAGCTAAAGGTTGTGACTGAAGATTAGGGACAGGGGAGCCAAAAAGACATCCATGCAGCAGATTGTAACTTTTGTTATCGTTATTATACATTTTAACCTTTATTATTGAGGCTGGATAAATACTTGTCTGCATCCATTCTCTTGGATGCCTTTCGTGCTGAATTTCAGTCACAATGCTACAGCATTGCTCCTTCAATTCATCCCGAAATCCACCTCAAGAGAATGGACTCCGGTTTTCACATTTGTTTTTAAACAAGCTCTAAGTTAGGTTGGCTGATGGAAAGAGATTGCTATAAGTCTTGCTTTGGCCGTCAACGAATCTGCCGTTCAGGCGGTAATCTGATTTGACGTGTTCGTAGCGTGCGCCGGCTGTGGCGCTGAACTTTCCGAAGGTCTGGCTCACTTCTGCAAAAACGCCCATATTGCTCTCCCTTACATCTGTAAGTTCCGAGTTGAGTATGTTTTCGGGATTTCTGAAGTCATTGCGGCTTCGGGAATTGGTGTATTCTTCTCCGATTAGAATGTTGCCTTTAGGTAATTCGTATGATATGGATGCTTTTTCGGCAAAGAGACGGTCTCGGGTTGTGTTGAAGGTAGTTACCTTTCGGTTATCGGAAGACTCGTTTTGTTCGTACTGATATGAACGGTCATTGTCTTTTGTCTGCATATAATCAGCGTTGACATCGACAGTGAATTTCCCTATCGTGCCGTTGTAATAAATGTTGGCGCTGTTACAGGGTAAAGCCTTGAACCAGCCTTTGAGGTCGGAAACGCTTGATTCGGACAGTTCACCGTTCTCCTTGATATCATTCAGGTAATGACCGAAATGATGGCCTCTGTTATAGTCATGCTGATAGTATGCCCCAAGGCTATGATTCTCATTTAACTGATAGTTGAATCCAATTTTGCCGGTAATGTCTGATTGTGTTGTTGAAACAGACTGGTCAGAAATCATTTCAAGTAAAGACTTGCCATAACTTGTGGTTAGGGTGTATTCTTCATCGTATGTTTTTCCATGTCTGAAATAGCCCATGCCGAAGATTTCCAGACCGCCTGTTCTGTATTTGAGATTAAGCTGTTCCTTTGTAGTGAACCACTTGTTATAGATGTTATCGGTATAAGCGGAAATGCTGAATCCCTCGCCAACGGGCTTCTTGGTCACTATGCGAATGACTGCATTGACATTTGCACCGTATTGTGCGCCGGGATTGTTGATGACCTGAATTTCCTTTATGTCGCCGGAGGAAAGTTGCCCGACTTCATCGGAGCTACGGACAAGTCTGCCATTGACATATATGATTGCATCTCCGCGCCCGAATACACTGAATTTGCCGTCTGTACCTGTCGCCATTGGGATGTTTTTCAATACATCGTTGGCAGACCCGGTGGTGGAAAGTATGCTGTTTTCTACCCTTGTGACAAAAGCGTTTCCTTTGATTCGTGTTGACGGCAAATCACCTTTTACGACAACCTCTCCCAACATGATTGTGGAAGGTTTTAGAGAAATGGTGTTATAGTTGCCGTCTTCAGGGATCGGCAGCACCATATCTTCGTAGCCGATCATTGTAATCTTGACTGTGTTGGCTAAGGAGTCGGCATTTTCAAATATGAATAAACCGGTATCATCTGTGGTCTTGCCGTCAATAAATGTAGAATCTTTCATGAGTATGACATTGACAAATGAAGCAGGTTGACCTGTTTCGTCAATCAATGTGCCTGTTATGTCTTTTGCTGGACTTAAGAGATGGCTTATGGCCAATAATGTGATGGCGGAGATGTATCTCATGACAATAAATAGTTGACGGGTTCACAGTTATAACACTGCACGATTGATAATGGTTGTTATTTACCCCCCCTGATGTTAAATAATGTAAAATATGGTAGGCTATATTGCAATAAATTGAATGAAAGAGTGATATAATGCCCGGCTTTTTGACGGATTTGATGTTAAATTCGTAAATTTACGCTTTTCAAAGATATAGTTCTGTTAGCTTTCCGTGGTGCCTGATTGTATTTATGGCTTTGCTCATTTCAGCCGTTTTGCGTGATAATGGTAATGGCCTGGTATAATCAACAAAGGAAATAACGGGCATGTTATGTTTATTGTATTTACTTTTAAATTCGGTATTATATGGAAAATATTGATAAAGGATCAAAAAGTGTGGAGGTGAGGATTGATGTGACAAAACAGACTCCCGAAGAACTTGCACTCGCGAATGAGTATTCCCGGCTCGTTTTCAAATTCAATCATACGATGCCGGCAACGGAAGAATATGCGTATCTGATGCACAGGATATTTACTGATTTAGGAGAGGGGAGTGTGGTTCATGCTCCATTGACGGCTGTAAGACCTAATATGGTGAAGATTGGACGCAATGTAGTGGTAATGCCGGGATGTCTTATGATGTCGGCCGGAGGAATAACAATTGAAGATGGGGCGATGATTGCTGCAAATGTGCAGCTCATATCCAACAATCATGATCTGTATGAACGTCGGATTATCACTTGTAAGCCTATACATATAGGCCGGAATGTATGGATTGGCACGGGCGCGACAATACTCCCCGGTGTTACTGTTGGCGATAATGCGGTGGTCGGAGCGGCGAGCGTGGTCACGAAGAATGTTGATGCCTATACGATTGTTGGTGGTAACCCCGCTCGTGTTTTACGCCGTATAGAACCGAAATCGGAATGTGCCCCGGATTATGATGATATTGATGGACTCGAACAGTTGGGACTCGACAGCTGTGGCGATTGAACTGTTTGTATTGAATTTATGCTTGGAGGGAGAAGTGTATGAAATTTTATTGTCTACGGGTATTACCGAATCATAATTAATAGGAAATATGCAATGGGGTAGAGGCGATGTTTTGTGACTCTGATTGAATCTGCCGTAAAATTAATTTTAGCAGAGTTGCCGACCGTGATGTTTTTCTGAAGATTCAGCCCCTAAATCTGAGCATTGGAGCTGGATTGGAGCTGGAGAATGGAGGATTTTGTCCCGAATTGGAATTTTTTTACTTTTTTTGAAAAAAAACTTTGAAGAAAATTTGCACAGTTCAAATATTACCCCTACCTTTGCACTGTCAAAAGGAAATAACACCACTCCTGATGACAAAACAATAAAAATTGCCTTGTGGTGTAATGGTAGCACGTCGGATTCTGGTTCCGCCTGTGAGGGTTCGAATCCTTCCAAGGCAACACAAAGAAAGAGCTAAGTCGCTGAGATTTAGCTCTTTCTTTATTTTTATCCCGCCGCGAAATGTTAAAAATTGTAATTTTGATACAAATTTGATACAATTGTCCCGGAATGCGTGGTTTATAAAGATTCACAATCGTATCAAAAATAGATATGAGAACTATCATTGGGTATCGCGTGTTTATGTTATCGAGTGCTAAGATTTAACAAAGATTCAACAGGGCTGTTTGAGTTTGATTGGCTCTCATCATTAATAACACTTAACGTAACACCCGCAAATGCCAAACCCTACGACATTACGAGATGTTGTGCCAATATTGGAAGACCTGAGGCAGCTCACGAAAGTTCCGCTGGTAGCCAAACAGGATACAATTTTATACAAGCGAATTGCCGAGGCCACCAGTAAGCTTTGCTCTATCGACATCGAAAATGCTATCATCGAATCTCACGCCTCCGGAGAAATCGGAAAGGTGCAAGCTGACCAAACCAGAAATTACTGTGCTGAAATTGCGACAAGAATAGATACATTCCAAATATTCTATAAATTGGACAAAGATCGTAAAAATAAATCCAAGGCAGACATGATAGACGGCTACGAAAGCAACCACTTCCTTAAAGAAGTGGAGATGTTCTATATGATTGCCGCTCATTATGAGTACGCGCTAAAGGCTTGTCGCAAAATCCCGGTGCCTGATGATTGGACGATAGATAAGTACAAACAGGAAATCGAGTTATTCCATATGGCCGAAACCCGTGAAGGATGGCTTGAAAAGAAACGGGAATTTCTTAAGAAATTGCAGGAAAGCGTTGAATATGATGAATTTCTGTTGAAACCTTCATTCGATGTGTACCATGACTTGCGAAATGTCTGTCGCAAAATTTTTATCACGGTGGAAAGATACTTTCCGCCTTGTGAAATTCAGTTACATCCGAAATGCAGGGAAACCTTTATACAAAAGATGCAGGTTCATAATGGCAGTTATCCCACGCCTGAACAACCTGTAAAACAGAATCAGACCAATACGAAATCATGCCGCCAATGGGAAGGGGAACTGTTCCCGATGATTCTTGTGTCGGAATTATATGAAATCTGCTCTGAAGTTTTCGATAGTACCGAGACTCAGTTCCATTCATCGCTCAATCTCCATGGTAAGCATGAACCTATAAAGATACGACCAAAACAGAAAATCAAGGCGTGCTATCTCATATCGAAATTATATGAGATTGTTCCGGCCAAGCACAAAGCGGCGTGGCGCGAGGATATTCTCGCTCATCTTGATATTCAGTGGAGCTACTATGAAAAGAAGTATTGTCATCCACGCGGAGATGATGCCAGTGCATCAAGTAGAGAATATGCTGATGAGATTGACCGAATCTTCAAAAACCATAAAAAACGAGCATGAGAGTTTGTGCGACTTAAAGATACCACTCGCGCACCACTTTCACCACTCAAAATTCCACTTTAGAGACCTTATGAAACTACCCGTTAGAGTCTGATACTCTGATGGGTAGTTCTATTAAGTGGATAAGATGAAACCACATACACCCCACCCATAACCGGTTGTAATTTTGCAGTGTCCGGGAGATACTCGGATACGCTCTCTCAGAGGGCGGAAGTATAATTCAAACCCACACTGCGTATGACAAAAGACCAGTTACTCAAACTTCCTCTCTGGCAGTATACCGGAGAACAACTTTTAGAATTACTTGATTCCCGTAATGTCAAGGATAACATCGAACCAGACGGTGCAGCTATCACAGCAAAGCGATGGCTCGTCTATGGAATTGAAGGTCTCTGCGAACTTCTCCAGTGCAGCAAAGCAACCGCACATCGCATCAAGAACAGTGGCGTAATCAAAGATGCCATTACTCAAACGGGTAGAAAAATCGTTATCGACGCACAACTTGCGCTCGATCTTATCCAGTCATCAAAGAAGGGAGGTCGCCGATGCAAGAAATGAAAGCGGACATCCTCAAACTTTGGGAGGAAAAGCAGTTGCGAATCACCGATGAGATTCAGACTGCGCCGGAGGTGCTGTATGCCAACGGCAGCGTTATCGGTACTCTCGGCAATTTCTCGGCATCGACAGGCAAAGCCAAGAGCAAAAAGACCTTCAATGTTGCCGCCATTGTCGGGGCTTCGCTCGTCAATGGTAAAGTATTGGGCTACACCGCAGAGTTCCCCGATGACAAGCGCACAATCCTTTATTTCGACACCGAACAAAGCCCGTATCATTGTCAGAAGGTTATGGAGCGAGCGTTGCGACTGGCAAAGTTACCGACGGACACCCACCCGGAGCATCTGAAATTCGCGGCGTTGCGCCAGCTTACACCCTCCTTGCGCCTTGAAGTCATCGAGCAGGCTATAATCAACACTCCCGGCGTAGGATTGGTAGTAATAGACGGTGTGCGCGACCTGATGTATGACATCAACTGCGCCAAGGAGTCAACCGACCTTATCGGCAAGCTTATGGAATGGACGGACAAGTTCCAGATACATATCCATACAGTCCTGCATCTCAACAAGAGCGATGACAATGCCCGTGGTCATGTAGGCACCGAGCTGAACAACAAAGCAGAAACCGTCCTTCAGGTGAGCCGCAGTAAAACCGATGATACCGTGTCGGAGGTATGTGCTGCCATGATACGCGCCGCCGAGTTCGACCCGTTTGCCTTCCGTGTCAATGATTACGGACTGCCGGAGATCGCCAGCGGATATGTGTTCTCAGAGCCGGGCAAGAAAACCAAAGACCCTTATCCTTACAAGGAGTTGACCGAGGAACAGCACCGCGAGGCATTAGGCGTAATCTTCGCCAACGGTCCGATAAAAGGTTGCCGGAACTTCGAGGCTGCACTCAAAAGCGGATATGCCGCCTGTGGTCATTCCTATTCCAACAACAAAGTCAAGGGCTTAAAGACATTCCTTGACAACAAAGGAATGATTCGCTACGAGAACCGCGAGTATATCTACTATCCGGATTTCTACTATTGAAAACCACAATTTTGGTCTGGTTTAAAAAAGGGCATATATAATAGAGCTCAAACCGCGAAGCGCTTTCGTAGCAAAGCGGAGAAAGAAACCAAGAACCATCTCACCCCAACATTTTAGAACCCATGATTAAAGAGATTAAATCAATCCCTTTAGCCTCCTTCTTGTCCCGGCTCGGACATAAACCGACGGCGAGAAAAGGAACAAGGCTCTGGTATAAGTCGCCGTTGCGACAGGAACATACGCCGTCATTCAAGGTCGAAACCGCGCTCAACTGCTGGTATGATTTCGGACTTGGCAGAGGCGGCAACATCATCGACCTTGCAGCAGAGCTGTACCAGTCAAACGACTTGTGCTATCTCATGCGTTGCATCGCTGACAGCTACCCGGTGCCATCGGTGCCGACAGTCGCTTCCTCTTTTGCTCCGCGACACTCTGCACCGAGTATGGAACGGTTTGAGGTCGTGTCACTGGAACACCGCGCACTTGTCGCATACCTCCAAGAGCGTGGTATTCCGGCGCACATCGCCAAGGCGAACTGCAAGGAGGCTCATTACAGTTTCAACGGTAAACCATATTTTGCCGTGGCATTTGAGAATGTCAACAATGGCTGGGAACTGCGCAACAGGTATTTCAAAGGTTGCCGAGGACGCAAGGACATCTCATATCTGCCGTGGGCGAGAGATGACCCGGCAACAGAGTGTGCCGTGTTTGAGGGATTCATTGATTACCTCTCTTCCCTCGCACTCGGCATCATCAGCGGAGCCGATGCAATCATACTCAACTCGGTTGTCAATGTCAACAAGGCTGTGCCTTCTCTCAGAAATTATACTGTCATCAACTGCTATCTTGACAACGACAATGCCGGACAAACAGCACTCGCCGAGTTGACAGCCATATATGGCTCAATCGTGATTGACCGCTCCACACTTTACGCCGAGTTTAACGACTTGAATGATTTTCTTGTCAACCAAAGTTCAACCATCAAACAAAACAAGTGATGAAAACCACAAAAGCACCGTCAACACTCGCATCCAAGTCAACCAAGTTGACCGATGCAACCAAATCCAAAGTATCAATCTTTAACCCACAACCTATTATGCAACCCGATAACTCAACTAATTCACTCAACTCCACTCCCGCAGTTAACAGTGATATCACTGTTAACTGCACCACACCGACTAACGCTGACGATCTGTTTGACAACGAACAGACAGCAATCGAGGCAACAGCTATAACCAACACAATCGAACCGCCGAAACAACAGCGTATCGGCAAACAACAGCGCAAATCGGACTTCGCCGAGTTCAAGGCTACATTCCTTGTTCCTGCCAAACTGGTGAAACGCCATGCCCTGAACATCGAGGGCGACCTATGGAACCAGCTTGAGCGCGTTTCCAGAATCCTCGGCGACCGTGGTACCACGGTCAGCAGTTACGCCAACGCCATCCTCGCCGAGCATCTGAAACAGTATGCCGACGACATCGAAATATGGCGCAAGCTCTGAGATAGAAAGTCGGGATACCACTGCACCCGGTACACCGTGGGGGCAGCTTCCCGATGAACGTAGTGAATTGGGAAGGCAAGGATATGTTTCGGGATTTCTTTTTCTCCGAAAACGACTCCCAAAACTGCGCGTTAAGAAACGCTCTTTGCCTCCCCAATTCACCTAAACCATCATAATGACTACAATGAGTAAATCAACTACCGGAAAGGGCGGTCGTCCCTCTAAACCGACCGATGAGAAGCGCACCCATGTGGTGACAATCAAGCTCAACGAAGCCGAATACTCCGACCTTCTGGAGCGGTCAAAAGCCGCCGGGGTAAAGATGGCGGAGTATGTCAGACACGGTGCGTTCCGCCTCACTATCGTCAGCCGTCTGAACGAAATCGAGACTGGAATTGCCAGAGGAATACTGAATCTCAGTTCTGATTTTAATCAGGCAATGACCTGTTTTCATCAACTCAAACTCCGCAGCGCGGCCAATAAATTAGCCGCCGTCGTCGATAAGATGTTTGACATTCTCAAAAAATTGAGACCCAATAAAGATACCGATTATGTTTGCAAGAATACTTAAAAGCGGCACGTTTCACGATGTCGTGGGGTATGTGACGCGCCAGTTCCACGACCCGAAAGAGTACACACCCGACACATGGCGCATCATCGGAAGCGATAATATTTTCACTTTCGACTATGCGAAAATGGTGCAGTCGTTTGAGGCGATACACGGATTTATGCCCGGCAAGGAGAATCCGGCGGGGCATATCTCCATAAGTTTTGACAATGCCGACGCTCCTCTGCTTACCGATGAATTCATGGCACAGCTCGCCAAAGAATATCTGGACGGAATGGGATTCAAGGACACACAATACCTTATCGTGCGTCATCTTGAAACCGGACATCCGCATTTCCACATAGTCTATAACCGTGTGAATCTTCATGGCAAAGCCGTCAACGAGCGAAATAATTACAAGCGGAGCGACAAGGTTGTCAAGGCTCTGAAAGACAAATATGGTCTTACCTATTCGCCCCTCAAGGAGAAATACGAGCAGAAAAAGCCCGTGTTCAAGACCAAGATTTCCGCTGCGATATATGGCTGCAAGTCATGGGATGAGTTCTGCCGCCGTCTTGCCTGTGCCGGAATTGACGTGAAATTTCACGATGACCACAACACCGGCGAGCATATCGGTGTGAAATTTTCCGATGGCGATATTACGATGAACGGTTCCAAAATCGACCGGGCTTTCACGTATCGACGACTGAACAATCTCTTTGAGTTCAACCGCAAGCACGTGCATCAGCAGTCTGATAATGCGCCTATACAGCCCAACGTAACCGTGGAATATGCTCCGTCTCAAAAGTCCTCTCTTATCGGGGACATGGTGGAAACCACAGTCGGGGCAATCGGAAATCTGTTTACTCTCGGTCCCGGCTTCGACCCGGAGGAACAGGCGTTCCAGAACGAAATCAAGAAAGAGGAAGCCAAACGTAAACGCAAATCAAGAAAAATCTGAACATGTCAAAACTCTACGATAACGTCAAAAAACAAGGAGAGCAGATTGACGACCTGCAAAAGAAAGTAACCAGCCACGGCACCCGAATCGAGACTCTGGAAACTCAGGCTATGGCGACACCTCCGTCAGTGCAGCCGGTAAATCAGAAGCCGATAACCGTGAAACTGCCGGATGACATCGCCACTAACAAAAGCATCAGCAAAATGCTTGACGAGAAGTTGCCTGCATCTTCAACTGATGACACCATAAAAAAGATGCTTGAACTGTTACCGGACAGCCTCGCCAAAGGTGTCGCCAAGATACTGGCGGACAACATTGATGGGAAAGTAAAAGATTCCCTGTACGATGGCTTCCGCAAAGAGTTCGCCGCAGAGCGCAGAGACCTCTACAATGTGGTCAGCGACCTGCGTTACAAGGCGCAATCACTTATAACGGGTCAATGGTGGCATGCTACTCCGCATTGGGTTTATGCAATCTTCGCCATTCTTCTTCTCGCAGCCGGCGGTTTCGGCTACGGATTCTTCCATCAGCTTAACGAAAACTCCAAACTGAAAAATGTCGAATGGCTCTACCGCTATGAGCGAGGCCTCAACCGCGACCTAAATGTCGTGATGCATCGTGAGCGCCAGATGCTCCACGGCACCACTCACGAAGTAGATAGTTTGAAATCTCTGATTCGCCACCACGAACAACGAACCAACGCCGATACCACCTTCATCTATTTTTACCCATCCAATCTTTAATCCCAGCCATGCCACCGTCAGCTTCCTAAGTTAACGGTGGCATTTCCTTTTTTCATCAACAAGATTGAACAAATTTCACAGCAAACAAGACTACTACATCGCAAAAAAATCGTAAATTTGCATTAGATTAAGGATAATCTTTCCTCAATCTCATGGCAAAGTATGGCAACACAGAGCGAAGCAGCATTGGAACAAGGGCTTATCAGAACCCTGCAAAATATGAGCTACGAGTTTGTGCAGATTGACGAGGAAACCAATCTGCACAATAACTTTAAGCGTCAACTCGAAATCCACAATCAAAAAGCATTGGGTCAAGTCAGCAGAACCGAATTGACCGATAAGGAGTTCGAGCGCGTAATGATTCATTTGGCCGGAGGCACACGTTTTGAGAAGGCCAAGAAGCTCCGCAATCTCTTTGCTCTTGACCTTGACGACGGCCAACGTGTTTGGCTTGAATTTCTGAACACACAGAAATGGTGTCAGAACGAATTTCAAGTGTCGAACCAAATCACAGTCGAGGGTCGGAGAAAATGCCGTTACGATGTCACCATACTCATCAATGGCTTGCCTCTTGTTCAGATTGAGCTGAAACGCCGTGGCGTGGAACTGAAGGAAGCCTATAATCAGATACAGCGTTATCACAAGACCTCTTTCCACGGCCTGTTTGACTACATACAGATTTTCGTAATCTCCAACGGTGTTAACACCCGCTACTTTGCCAACAATCCCAATCAAGGCTACAAATTCACTTTCAATTGGACGGACATTAAAAACCATCCGTTCAACGACCTCGGACTGTTTGCCGCAGAGTTTTTCGACAAATGCACTCTCGGCAAACTCATAAGCAAGTATATCGTTCTTCACGAAACCGACAAATACCTGATGGTCTTGCGCCCGTATCAGTATTATGCGGTCGAGAAGATAATCGAGCGTGTCAACAACTCCACGAAGAACGGCTATATATGGCACACCACAGGCGCGGGCAAGACCCTTACCTCGTTCAAAGCTGCACAGCTTGTGGCCGAACTTCCCGAAGTTGACAAGGTTATGTTTGTTGTTGACCGCCACGACCTCGACACGCAGACCCAGGAAGAATATGAAGCCTTTGAGAAAGGAGCGGTAGACCATACGGACGATACCTCCGAACTTATCAAGCGTCTCAACGGCAACAGCAAAATCATCATCACCACGATTCAAAAACTGAATGCGGCAGTAAGCAAGGAGCATTACAGCCGCCAAATCGAGGCTATGCGCGACAAGCGCGTGATAATGATTTTTCGATGAGTGCCACCGCAGCCAGTTCGGTGAAAGCCACAAAAAATATCGTTAAGTTCTTCCGAAACTCACAACTGTTCGGCTTCACCGGCACACCCATATTCGAGCAGAACCATATCAACAAACGCACTACAGGCGAGATTTTCAATGATTGCCTCCATACATATTTAATAAAGGATGCCATTGCTGACGAAAACGTCCTCGGCTTCCTTGTGGAATATGTAACAGGCAATGTCGCCCCGCGAATGAGGCACAGGAAACCCTGCGCAAAACTGAGATTGCAAAATATATCCTGAATAACTTCGACCGTTCAACTTTGAACGGCGAATTTGATGCGTTGTTTGCAGTTTCGAGCGTTCCCGAATTGATTCAGTATTACAAGATTTTCAAATCTCTCAATCCGAAAATCAATATCGGGGCAGTGTTCACATACGGACAGAACGTGTCGCAAGACGACAATAAGACCGGCGACAACGACGGCTTCGAGTCGAATAACGTCCATGCCGATGAGCTGCAACTCATCATGGACGATTATAACAAAATGTTCGACACGCAATTCTCCATTGACACGTTCCGCGCTTATTACGATGATATAAACCGCCGTCTGCGCAAGAAACATCCCGACC